>Ga0137407_10000066_pt1 | contig 88487 bp, 75 predicted proteins | sample CZOMad2_2_16fung_FD_108410 | JGI IMG/M metagenome (GOLD analysis project Ga0137407, IMG submission 108410) | Vadose zone soil fungal communities from Angelo Coast Range Reserve, California, USA - CZOMad2_2_16fungal (Illumina Assembly) | ecosystem: Environmental > Terrestrial > Soil > Vadose... | reverse complement strand
TATTACAGGTTTACTGGCAGGCACCTATATCTTTGAATTGACTGTTACAGATAATATCGGGGCTACTGCTAAAGACCAGGTAACGATTACCGTCAATGCGGCCGTTGTTCCTAATCAGCCTCCGGTTGCCAATGCAGGTGCGAATCAATCGATCACGTTGCCCACCAGCACAGTAAATTTGAATGGAACAAGTTCATATGACCTTGATGGCTCAATCTCAACTTATGGCTGGACTCAGGTATCTGGACCGTCAACTGCAAGCATTGCAGGAGCTAATACAGGAACACCAACAGCAAGCAGCTTAATAGCCGGGCAATACGTTTTTGAACTAACAGTAACCGATAATAAAGGAGCTACTGCTAAGGACCAGATAACAATTATCGTCAATGCGGCCGCCGTTGCTAACCAGGTTCCGATTGCCAATGCAGGTACGAATCAAACGATAACATTGCCCACCAGCACAGCAGATTTGAATGGAACAAGTTCATATGACCCTGATGGCTCAATCTCATCCTATGGTTGGACCCAGGTGTCTGGACCGTCAACTGCAACTATTGCAGGAGCCAACACAAGAGCATTAACAGCAAGCAACTTACAAGCCGGGCAATACATTTTTGAACTAACGGTAACTGATAATAAAGGAGCTACTGCTAAGGACCAGGTAACAATTACAGTCAATGCGGCCGTTGTTCCTAACCAGGTTCCGATTGCCAATGCAGGTACGAATCAAACGATCACGTTGCCCACAAGCACAGCAAATTTGAATGGAACAAGTTCATATGACCCTGATGGCTCAATCTCATCTTATGGCTGGACCCAGGTATCCGGTCCGTCAACTGCAAGTATCGCAGGAGCTAATACAGGAACACCAACAACAAGCAATTTAAAAGCCGGGCAATACATTTTTGAACTAACAGTAACCGATAATAAAGGAGCTACTGCTAAAGACCAGGCAATAATTACTGTCAATGCGGCCGTTGTTCCTAACCAGGCTCCGGTTGCCAATGCAGGTGCGAATCAATCGATCACCTTGCCCACAAGCACAGTAATTTTAAATGGGAAAAATTCATATGATCCTGATGGCGCAATCTCATCTTATGGTTGGGCCCAGATATCCGGACCGTCAACTGCAAGTATTACAGGAGCTAATACAGGAACACCAATAGCAAACAATTTAAAAGCCGGGCAATACATTTTTGAACTAACGGTAACCGATAATAGAGGAGCTACTGCTAAGGACCAGGTAACAATTACAGTCAATGGAACCACTCCGGCTGCTGCTAACCAGCCTCCGGTTGCCAATGCAGGTAACGACACTACTGTTGTATTGCCGGCAAGCAGTGCCACACTTGATGGCAGCGCATCCACCGATCCGAATGGAACAATCTCTACTTACCAATGGCAGGAGATGGCTGGCCCGAACACCGCGACGCTGTCATCTTTCAGCAGTGTGGTATCAACAGTTTCTAACCTGACGATTGGCGAGTACACTTTCAAATTAACGGTAACCGATAATAACGGAGCTACCTCAACAGCAAATGTGAAAGTGAAAGTTGTAGATAACCTGAGGTCAACGGAACAGATATTGCTCTATCCAAATCCGGCTCATGACGTGGTGCACGTACGGTTAATCAGTGATAGCAATGGTACTGTCAGGGTGAATATATACGATATGAATGGAAAACTGATACAGGCATCACAACTGGAAAAACAACAAAGTTTCCTAGATCAGCCAATCACAATTGATCGCCTGGCAGGTGGAACGTACACGCTGCAGGCAGTGATCGGAACTAATAAAACAATGGTGTCGAAATTTATAAAGCAATAAACTACGGTTCAATAAGGATAAGTAAGAAGTGATCGGCCTTTGATTCTAACTTTTCCAAAGTTTAAAACTTTGGAAAAGTTAGAATCAAAGGCCGATCGCAATTTTCAGCATAACGCAAAAGACCTGTATTGCTAATACAACAAGCATTGCATCGGTTGAGTGTTGAATATTGATTATTGATTATTTCAAACACAGGCTGATCACAACATTCAACACTCAATATTCAATATTCAATGTTCAAGGTATAGGCTACTGAAAATTATTTCCTACATATAAAACAGCCGACAATACAATTTTCATATCCCAGTTCTTTGTGTTGAAAAAGAGATATGAAAAAATTTGCAATGACTCCAGTAGAGATTCGGGACCATTGCAATTGTTGATAGCTGAAAGTAAAATTATCTGAACCTTGGGAAGTCAGTGGCGAACGGTGAGTTGCCAGGAAGTTCACTCCCAGCCACTAGCTACTCGCCACTCACCATTCACCATAAGCAAAAAAAATAAAATGGAAAAATACATACATATAAAAAGACGCTTGTTATTGGTTTGTTTATTGATCAGTTTATTCGCGAGAAGCCAGGAAACACGTCAATTATCGGTGGATAAACCACAGGCGATTGTTGATTTAAAAAGCATTGAGGGAGCCGCTTTGATAAATGCCAAATGGTATGTTCAGCCTGCTTATATCATAGTTGCAGATTTCAAATCTCCCGGGTCTTCATTATCTGATAAAATGTTATTATATCCTACCGGGATGAATATAAAAACACATACGATGCATCCGTAGATTAACGCCGGTGATTTCGATAAAAATTTCACTCAGGCGCAGCCAACCGATCTTGAAATGTGCGAGGGCATGGAGTTGATCTCTACAGCACGGTGTGGCAATAATTTTTATAGATTTGCATCAAACAAAGAAAATAAACCGAGGATAATTATCAGATAACTTAATAAATGAAAGAATGAAAACAGTTATCATAACAGGAGCCAACGGAAATCTGGGCATTGCTACAGTTAAGAAATTTTTGGATGAAGGGTATGCTGTAATTGCCGTGGATGGCAAGAATGATCATCTTGAATTTGCACTTGGCAACAAAAACTTCGAGTTCCGTTCAATCAACCTTACAAACGAAGCTGAGACATCAGATTTTGTTCAAAGTGTAATTGCTAAATATGGTAAGATAGATGGTGCATTGATGCTTGTCGGTGGTTTTGTCGCTGGAAATATAGCTGCTACACCCGGCACAGATATACAAAAACAATTCTCGCTGAATTTTGAAACAGCGTATTTTGTTTCCCGCCCATTGCTACTGCACATGCAGCAAAACGGTTATGGGAGATTGGTCTTTATTGGTGCAAGACCGGCAATAAAACCCGCACAGGGAAAAGGATTGATTGCATATGCATTGAGCAAATCATTATTGTTCAGACTGGCTGAATTCATCAATGAAGAAAACAAAGGAACCAATATTGTTGCATCTGTAGTGATACCGAGCACCATTGATACTGCTATCAACAGGAAAAGCATGCCAGATGCAGATCCTGCAAATTGGGTAAAGCCGGAACAGCTGGCTGCGGTACTGGAATTTATTAATTCAGATAAAGGATCTCCTCTTCGCGAAACAGTTTTGAAAGTATATAATAATGCCTGACCGGGTAAGCATGAAAATTTATTCTTACATGCAAAATATAAATTGCAGTTTATACTGAAGATTATATGTTGCTCCAACAAATAAAACTACAAACCAACCATCTTTCCGCATTATACAGTTTTTATAACGACACACTCGAATTACCGGTAAAATTGAATGCCAATACCATTTCAATAACAGCCGGTAAATCTGAATTGATTTTTGAAGGGACCACAAAAACAAAAAATCCGTTTTATCATTTTGCATTCAATATTCCTTCCAACAAACTTGATGAAGCGTTTTTCTGGATGCAAAAAAAATTGGAAATCCTGTGGCTTGATGAATACAATGGTTATATAGCCGATTTCAAGGGCTGGCACGCTAAATCATTTTATTTTCTTGACCCTGCCGGTAATATTGGTGAACTGATCGCAAGATTTGATTTGGAAGATATTGCCCGGGAAAATTTTTCATCCACACAATTTCGCAATATCAGTGAAATCGGTTTGGTATTTCCTGATACTACATTTGATCAGGGCACAAATAAATTATTAACTGAATTTCATCTGGACCTTTTTGCAAAACAGCCGCCATTGGAACACTTCAGGGCCATTGGCGATGACGAAGGTTTGTTCGTTATAATACCTCAAAAACGTAATTGGTTCTCTACAAAAATGCCATCTGGTATTTTTCCGCTCTCGGTAAAGTTTCAACATCGCAGCAAAGAACATTTTTTGCAGATGTAGCTTATGTATTTATTGTCACTCACCTGACTGCTATTATTAATTATCTGTAATAATTTGAACTAAATTGAAAAAAATGAAAGCCATGACCGAATGCGATAAGATGCTTGCAGGCGAATTGTACAATGCAAACGATGAAGTGCTGAAGCAAATGCGCGTTAAAGCAAGGGCCTTAATGAAGGAATACAATCAAACGCCATTTGATAAAGAAATTCGTTCATCATTGCTAAAACAATTACTCGGGAAGATGGGTAACAATGCAGATATACAAACACCATTTTTCTGCGATTATGGTTGCTATATTGAAGTAGGTGATAATTTTTTTGCAAACTTCAATTGTGTGTTTCTCGACTGCAATTATATAAAGATGGGTGATAATGTTTTTCTTGGCCCGAATGTGCAGATATATACGGCGCATCATCCTGTTATTGCATCAGAAAGGATTAAAGGCCCCGAATTGGCTTCGCCAGTTATTATCGGAGATAATGTATGGATCGGAGGAAGCAGCGTTATATGCGCCGGTGTTACGATTGGAAGCAATACAACCATTGGAGCAGGAAGTGTCGTAGTAAAAAATATCCCGGCGAATGTGGTTGCAGTGGGCAATCCCTGCAAAGTGATCCGGCACGTATGATTTCGCACGCTAACAGAGAAAAGGAGGGATTTACAATGTGCGTATGTGCAAATGTGCGAAATTTCTTTCAACGCTCTCCCAAGAAATAATTCAATGCTGTTCTGATTGCGGCGATGGTAAGTAGTGAAGTATGAATCCTGGCTTATAGCGAAAAACTTTTCACAACCTGAATCGTATTGCTATTCCTGTCAGGACCAGGAATGATATCTTTGGGATAATCAGTAAATCCTTTTACTGCATTTAGTCCCATGGAGCGATCAATCAAAATAATATTTGTCTTAATCCCGGATGGTATTTCCATATTAATATCGAGTCCTTCTTTGGTGAGACCATAGTAAGCCATCTTAAAATATTTTGCGCTGGTATCATTATAGAATGCTGTTGATTCAACTGGTTTCCCATTGATAAATATGCTGCGCAGGTTGGAATTCCGGGCGATTAATATATTCATGGAGATAGCATCTCTTGCACTACTAAGATGCAGTGAAAGTTTCCTGTTTAAGCCTTGCACAGTATCTTTCAATATTTTCAAAGCAGGCGCAGAAAATGGTAATACAGGAGCATCATTTATCAAACGGATAAAATTGGGATCCATAGATTGATTTAGTTTCATTTTCCTAAGTCTCGGAAAAAACTGCCTGTCCCAATAATCCGTTGATTCAAAATCAGACACCCATGAAGCTTTCATGGAATCTGCATCCAGCCTGTACCACAAATTCGTTCGCAATGGTTTTTTTTCGTTGTAGCCAGAAGTAAAATGACCAGCAACAAAACCGACCAAAGCAAAAGCCAGGCAAAGATTCGTTATTAAAAACCGGTGATTTTGCAAAACGGGATAAAGCAATGGAATCAGCAGTCCGAGTAATATTCCCAATACCATAACCGGGATAAAAGTTTGCTCAAGACCAAATGCAATAAAATTAAAATAGACGATGGGCGCAAAAAGAAAAATCGCAGGGACCAGTGAGATCAGGTTAATAATGGAAGACCCGACCTGGTTTTCGCGCTTGCCAATATCTTTTACAAATATGATAATATGGCCAATGATTAAAAACACGATCGGGAAAAAAAACAGATAGCCGGCAGTTGGCAGCGCCATATGCGCGAGATACATCAATATCAGCAATATCATCAATGCGCCTGCAAGCAGGGAACCAGCGCTGAATTTTCTTGCTGCCCATTGATAGATTAATGTAAAGACACAAATGGCTATCGAAGTAATGGTAAAAAAGTAATACCCGCTATTGTAGGAATTCGCACCATCAAACCTTAGATATAATGGATACCATGAATGAATCAATTGTTCAACTAAAAAAGCGGCAATCATGATCAGGATCAAAGCAGCAACAAAAAGGAATATACTCTTAATAAAATCTCCCGGATTGATTCTTTTTTTTCTGAATCCTGTTGCAAGAAATGCGATGAAAAGAATTGTTGTGAGCAATATAAAATAAAAATTCCAGGAAGCAGGATAACGGATGAGCCAGTTACCGATAAAATTGAAATAGCAGATATCAGCTCCCTTTGTTTGCTGCAGATTCAGATTGCCAAAATGCTTTGCCAGGGCAAGCATATTGGCGCCATAATGCTGCACACTTCCCAGATCGAGGCTGGACGGGACATCCGTCATGCTATGATAATTTGCAAAACCTTCAACAATTCCGCTATTGATGCCAGTAATGCCTTCGGCTTTGAACACAGTATAATCCGTGAAGTTTGGCAATCGCTTGTACACTTCATACGAAAAAGAATTTGCAACCGGATAGGGAGCCGCTTTTGCGAATTCATTCATCACCCATCCATTTTCCGGATTCACTTCAAAGCTGATGCTGACACCGGCATTGCCACGTCCGTCAAAATTCATGACAAGTCCTACTTCGTGCAAGAGACTGGTGTCATTCACAAATGCCTGTGAACCGAGCAATCCCATTTCTTCTCCATCGGTAAATAAAAAAATGATATCGTTTTGCAAAGGAGGACTGCCTTTCAACGCTCTTGCTGTTTCCAGCATGGCACCTACCGCTGCTGCATCGTCGCCGGCACCGGGAGTATTGGGCTGGGAATCATAATGGCCCATGATCAAAACAGCCTTGGTATTACTGGTTCCCTTTATTCGCGCGATGATATTATTTACTTTCCCGGCAACTACTATGTTTCGAAAAGCATGAACTGATGTTGCGGTTTGAATATTTGTTTGCATACCGAGCTGATCGCAAACAGATCGGATATATTGCTTCACACTATCATGTTCTGGAGTTCCGATGCCATGTGGTGATTTTGCGATTTCATTGATATAATCCCCGGCTCTTTCAGCAGAGAATGCAGTATCTGCAACAGTTCTGGGAACAGGCGCTGGAGGACTTGCACTATGAATTGTGAAAAAAACGAGCACCAATAAAACAAGCAAAATAAAAATGCCGGTTTTATCGCCTTTTGGATTTTTTCTCCTGGCGAAAGTAGGGGAACTCATATCTGAGCTATTTATTTTGAAGTATGAAGCAAGATAGAACTAATGTGCGAATGTGCGGATGTGCTGATGTGCGAATTCAGAACCTTGATTGAAGGATTAAGGGATTATCATGATAGGTTTAAAAACTTTGTAAAATCCTTTAATCATTCAATCCTTCAATCAAGGTTCTGAATTCGCACATTTGCACATCAGCACATTCGCACATTGGCACTAATACAACCCATATTCCTTCACGACTCTTAGCACTTCAGCTACTCCCCATGCCTGCGCGACACAACCACGTGGATGAAATGGAGCATCTCCATCCGTAATTTCAGATACACTGCCAATACAACCCTCATTCAGATGATATGAAAAAGCTTCGATGATTTTCTTCCCATGTTCCGTAAAAGAATCTCCCAATATCTTTTCCCATGCTTCAATATAAGTACCCAGCAACCAACTCCACACCGTTCCCTGGTGGTAAGAACTATCTCTCTTCAAAGCATCGCCTCCGTATAAGCCGATATATCCCGGATCGTCAGGCGATAAACTGCGTAAACCAACAGGTGTATATAATTTCTCTTCAATTTTTTTTAGTAAGATATTTGCTTTCTCTCCCTCCAATAGCGCATAAGGGAGGCTGATAGCAAATAGCTGGTTAGGACGCAGGGACGCATCCGGGTTACCATTTTCATCAATCACGTCATACAGATAATTACCTTGTGCATACCAGAATTTTTTTTCAAAACTGAGTCTTGCCTTTTTAGCATTGAGATTTACAAATTCCGCATCTGATGGCTGGCCATTCATATCAAGCAATCCCGCAAAAATTTTTAGCGCATTGTACCATAGTGCCTGGATCTCCACTGGTTTGCCCATGCGAGGCGTCACCACCCAATCGCCGATACGTGCATCCATCCAGGTAAGCTGTTGTCCTTTTTCACCGGCAAATAATAATCCATCATCATCAGCATGTATATTATAACGTGTGCCTCTGAAATGCCAGTCAATGATATCTTTTAATACCGGTAATATTTCTCCAAGAATAAACTCCCTGTCATTTGTTGCCTGTAAGTATTTATATATAGCGATGAAATACCAGAGTGTTCCATCAACATTATTATATTCAGGCGGTTCATCATTATCCTGGAAGCGGTTGGGCAACATGCCCATGCTGACGTTTTTTGCAAATGCAGAAATGATTTTCCGCGCATCTTTATATCGTCCCGTGGTTAAACATAATCCGGGCAAGGATATCATGGTATCGCGACCCCAGTCAGTGAACCAATGGTAACCTGCTATGATGGTTTTCAATGCAGCCTCCCCCTTACCCCCTCCAGTGGAGGGGGAATTACCGGCCAGACTCTGTTTCTGTCTTGTGCTAGCCATTTGAATAGCAACATCTCTTTTGACAATAAACTGATCTGCGGCTAATGATAATTGTTGCAGCAATTCATTATCTGATATTTGTATCAATGATTCTTTTCTCATTTCTTCATTACGGAAAAGTTCATGTGCGTTTTTTCCCGCAGGATCATTTGTAGAAATGATGATACCGAGTTGATTACCTTCTTTTAATTGGACGCTGAGTATTCCATGATTAAAAAGATCTTCCTCATAATCAAGTCCGCGGTATTTTTCAAGTTCATAATTGAATTTATAGAACCATTGCGGTTGATGCTTGTATGTAGCACCAGGTACTGAAATAAAAATATCAGGCGCACCTTCATATGGCAGGTTATGAAATATGCCATCCATGAATTGTGCGTCCCAGAATATATTGTTGTAAGAATGACGCAATGAATGATAACCTCTTGCTGAAATCAATGGCGATAATTCCATGATAAATGCCGTATCCGAACTGATTACCTCATATATGACCAGCGTTGTATTTTCATTATGAACCATGCCAATGGTTTTCTTCAGCACAATATCACTCACCTTATATATCCATTCCGGGAATTTCTTCTTTTCAAAAGAAAGAAGATATCGATTTCCGTTAGGTTGAACGGTGTTCCCATAATCATTTGTGCCTAATTCAAATCGTTGATCGTTGATAACAATCGTTTCATCGAGCTTTGAAACCAATGCCATTCTTTCTGTTGGTGGTTTAGTTGCTGCAATGAGCAATCCATGATAACGGCGGGTATTGCAACCGATGATGGAGGAGCCTGACCAACCTCCAAGTCCATTTGTTTCGAGCCATTCGTGGCGGATGGCTTCACTGAAATTATTTAAAACCGATTTATCTTTTTTTAGTTGCATAGTAAATGCTTTTTGTCTCAATGCTGAGTGGTGAAGGGCGAGTGGTTAGTAGCTAGTGGGCATGCTACTAGCTACTAGCCACTCGCTTACTCCCTATCCATTCGTCGTAAATCCCGGGTACAACGTCATACCACCATCAACAAATAACGAAGTACCATTCACATAATCGCTGTCATCACTGGATAACCATATAGCAGCATTACCGATATCTTCAGGTTTTCCGATTCTCTGATATGGGATCAACGTCAGCAATTCTTTCAATGCTTCCGGAGTTTCCCATGCCTGCTTGTTGATCGGTGTTTGAATAGCGCCGGGGCAAATACTGTTGACGCGTATTTTCTTCCAGGCAAATTCCTGTGCGAGACTTTTCATCAGCAACATCACTCCACCTTTTGAAGCAGCATAGTTGGCATGGCCAGCCCAGGGAATCACTTCGTGCACACTGCTCATATGAATAATTTTACCAGCAGCCATTGAACGTTTTGGATCAACACCTCTTCTCAAAAATTCCCTGATTGCTTCTCTCGCACAAAGAAACTGGCCGGTTAAATTCACACTCAATACAAAATTCCATTGGTCCAAAGTCATCTCCTCAAAAGGAGCATCTTTTTGTAACCCCGCATTATTGATCAGGATATCAACTGTGCCATAAGCTTTGATGGTATCAGCAAAAATTTTCTGCACATCCGCTTCTTTGCTGACATCACATTGAGCTGTCATTCCCATTCCGCCTGCCGCGGTAATTTCTGCCAATACTGCTTCTGCAGCATCTTTTGTAGCAGGAACAGGATAATTCACGATTACTGTCGCACCCGCCGCCGACAGCGATTTTGCGACACCTGCACCAATTCCGCTGCTTGCCCCGGTAACAATTGCAACCTGATTTTGTAATTTCTTTTCCATTTAATTTTTATTTTTTTTTAGTAGCAAGGTTTTTTTTATTACGTGCATTTTTTTTATCAGTGATATTTCAAAATCGGCTACAATATTTTTTTGGGGCATTGTTCTGCATTATGTTTTATCCCATGCAATAGCATAGGAATATCGTATATCAAATAGAGGGCAGGACTGCAAAATTGCTGAAGCAGTATTGAATGTAAAATGCGTGGTCAGTAAGAATAGCATCAGGCAATGCCTTATGGAATTCAAATATACCTGTTTCCTGTTTTTTTGGATACCAAAAGTTTTATTTCGTGTTTTACAGTCACAGGTAAAATTAATTCCACAGCATGGGGTCGTTCAATTCTATTTTCCGGTTTGGAGCAATTGTCTGAACCGGGATTTTAGACGATTAAGGTGATTGTATTGAAATGAATGATCAGATCAATCAGTATAATCGTTTAAAATCTCGGTTCAGACCTGTTAAAATTTTCAAATCAGGCTAACTGTCGTTTATAAGACAAGCATTCGCGGCGGTATTTTTTATGTTTAACTGTCAAATTGTTCCAAACCTCACCCTCGTTCCCTCTCCTAAAGGAGAGGGAGGCCGGGCTTCAGTTAATAATAAACAGTTGTGCTAACACATCAGCATTTGAACGTTATTCATTAGGAGTGAAAAATATTACAATTGAAAAATTTCGTTGAGTAGAATCAATATAGCTAATGTGTTAGCACAACTGCTGAAATATATTCTTAGTTTGACCTCCCTCTCCTTTAGGAGAGGGAATGAGGGTGAGGTTTTGGGCGAATCCTTCAAATAAACCAATATGAAAAAAAACATCAGGATACTCAGCTTCCTGTCAATTGCCTGACATGTCCATAGCTACTTTATTTTTACTTTTAATTAATGATGCGGAACAGCTTTTCCAAAATTGTAACTTTGGAAAAGCTGCAGCCCACTGTGTTGATCGGGTTGAATACAAATCAACTTTACTTAAATATAAAAATACATAGAACATGAGAATCATAATCGTTCTCACAATAATCGTTTTAACAGGAATGAGATTTTTACGTCCCATCAGTGAAAATGTTTCCCGGGATCAAAAACCCAACGGAATTGCGGTGGTTGAATTGTTTACTTCAGAAGGATGTTCCAGCTGCCCTCCCGCAGATGAAGCTGTTATTGATATCAGCAATGAATACAAAAGCAATGTATTCATTATCGGTTTCCATGTTGATTACTGGAATTCGCTTGGATGGAAAGACGCCTTCAGCAATGCATCTTATACGGAAAGACAGAAACAATATGCAGCCGTACTCGGACTGAACAGTATTTATACTCCACAGGTAATTGTCAATGGAAGAAACGAATTTGTAGGCTCGGATAAAAAGCGTTTGCATGATGCCGTTAACCAGGAATTAAAGAAAACCACTGTTTCAACGATTGAGATCATTGCCAAAAAGAACCATGATAACAGAGTGAACGTCGCATATAAAATCAAACCGAATAGCAACGATGTTTTGAATATCATTCTTGTGCAATTACATACACAAACCGATGTAAAAAAAGGTGAAAACAGCGGAAGGCAATTGCATCATATCAATATTGCGCGAGATTTAAAAACTATCAGTGCAGTCAATGACCGGGGAAATATTTATTTATCGATTCCCGACGGACTTGCAGCAAAGGATTGCCAGGTGATTGCCTATCTGCAGAATAAACAAAGCCTGGAGATTACAGGGGCGGTGGGGGTTGTAGTTGAATAGTTGAGTAGTTGAAAGGTTGAAAGATTCTTCCGCATCAAGATTCAAAATGCCTTTATCCATTTGCAGCAAAGGATCATTTCGCGCAAATGTGCGAATGTGCAAATATGCGGATGTGCGAATTCTTTCGAGCGATCGATCTAAAGAATTCGCACATTCGCATATTTGCACATTCGCACATTGTTCTTTCTTAAATCATCCGGTTTGCTGTAGGACAGATAGAGAGAATCTGCTTAAATTTATACAAGCAAGACCTTAAACGTGAGACGTGAAACGTGAAATATAACATGTTCTGCTCTGACGTCTCACGTCTCACGATTTATATTAAGGAATTTAAAAAATATCATGTTCATGAAAATCACATCTCTATTAATTGTATTTGCATTGATCGCGATCTGCAGTCTTATTTATTTGAAAGTACAGGCACAACCGGATCGCGATGTATGGCCAAAAGAAAAAACCGCAGAATGGTATAAGCAATGGGGCTGGCTGAGAGGTTGCGATTTTATTCCCAGCTCAGCAATTAATCAACTCGAAATGTGGCAGGCGGAAAGTTTTGATCCTGCTACCATTGACCGCGAACTCGGTTATGCGGCATCGATAGGATTGAACTGCATGCGGGTATTCCTGCATCATGCAGCATGGGAAGCAGACCCGCATGGCTTCAAAGATCGCATACACCAATATCTCGGAATTGCGGATAAACATCATATCGTAACCATATTTGTTTTTTTTGATGATTGCTGGAATGAATCGTACAAAACAGGCAAACAACCGGCTCCAAAACCCGGCATTCATAATTCCGGATGGCTACGTGATCCGGGAAAACTGATATATGATAATCCCGATATTGTTACCCTGCTGGAACAATATGTAAAAGATATTCTGAGCAATTTCAAAACTGATAAAAGAATTTTATTATGGGATCTTTATAATGAACCGGGCAATTCGAATTATGGCAACAAAAGCATGGCATTACTGGAAAAAGAATTTCATTGGGCGAGGCAAATCAATCCTGATCAGCCATTATCAGCAGGAGTATGGGATCAGAAATTAAATGAACTGAATACATTTCAATTGTCGCATTCGGATGTAATCACCTATCACAATTATGAACCGGAGCAGGGCCACCAGCATTGTATTGATACATTGAAAAAATATGATCGTCCGCTGATATGCACAGAATATATGGCGAGATTGAGAAACAGCAAATTTGAAAATATCATGCCCTTGCTAAAAGCGCAAAATATTGCTGCTATTAATTGGGGATTGGTTGCAGGTAAAACGAATACCATGTATGCCTGGGATACACCAATGCCCGATGGCTCGGAACCAAAAATCTGGTTTCATGATATTTTCAGACCCAATGGTATGCCTTATGATGAAAAAGAAGTTTCGTTTATAAAATCATTGACGATGAAACATTGATGTATCGCAGGGAACAGGTGGTCGACCTGAATTGATACTTTTCCAAAGTTTTAAACTTTGGAAAAGTATCAATTCAGGTCGACCACCTGTTCCCTGAAAACTCGCAGTGATCAAAAAAAACCAGAAGGACAAGGAAGCATGGATCACAACGTAAAAAAAGCGGATAAAAAAGTAAATTCAGATGAGAAAAATTTTATTATTTTCCGTTTTCATATTCTATTCAATTTCCCTTTTTCCCTTCCAAAAAGCGGATATCCCTGACAGTTGGATCCGCATCAACCAACTAGGCTATACACCCAAAAGCAGCAAAGTAGCAGTATGGGGCAGTAAATCAACAACCAGTATTGATAGTTTCAAATTGATTCACGCAGTGTCCGGAAGAATTGTATTCAGCAATAAAGCCGGGAAACCATATGGAGCTTATGGTCCTTTCACACAGACTTATCGCCTGGATTTTTCTGCTTACACAAAAAGCGGGCATTACTACCTTCAGGCAGGAACCGCAACATCGCCGGAATTTGCAATTGATGATACAGTATACGATCATGCCGCTGATTTTTGTTTGCGCTATATGCGCCAGCAGCAAAGCGGCTTCAACCCTTTCTTAAAAGATTCCTGTCATACACATGATGGATTTACCGTTTATGCACCTGTTCCTGATGGAACGCATATCGATGTGAGTGGCGGATGGCACGACGCAACAGATTACCTGCAATATGTTACCACTTCTGCAAATGCAGCATATCATTTGCTGGCAGCAGACCGCGACTTCCCCGAAGTGTTTGCTGATGACAAAAAAGACAATGGGCTCGATGGCAGCAATGGAATTCCGGATGTGCTTGATGAAGCAAAATGGGGACTCGACTGGCTGTTAAAAATGTACCCTAAAGAAGATTGGATGTTCAATCAACTTGGTGATGACAGAGATCATAAAGGAATGCGCATTCCAAAAGAAGACCCGAATTTTTATGGGCATGGGCTTGAACGTCCGGTTTATTTCTGTACGGGTGAACCACAGGGGTTATTGAAATATAAAAACAGGAGTACGGGCATTGCATCAACTGCAGGCAAGTTCAGCAGTGCTTTTGCACTCGGAGCAAAAATGTTTTATACCATCGATCATGAATATGCGAAAAAAATATTGAATAAATCACTTTATGCATTATCGTTAGGGTTAAATAAACCGGGAGTATGCCAGACCGCTCCCGGTGGCGCTCCTTATTTTTATGAAGAAGACAATTGGAAGGATGATATGGAATTAGCAGCCACTTCCATTTTTGACACTGAAATATTTTGGGATAATAAAGAATATGAAAAGGAAAAACATATTTATCACAAATCCGGTTCCCGGGCCCAGCTATTATTGGCATATCAATATGCAAAAGAAGAACCTGTTACACCCTGGTTAGGAAAAGATACTGCGCGGCATTATCAATGGTATCCTTTTATCAATGTCGGTCATTATGAACTCGCAAAACATTTAAAAGGAAAACAAAGAGACAGCATCATCCGGTTTTATAAAGAAGGGATTGAAAGGGTTTGGAAGAAATCATCGGCCAATGCTTTTTATCGCGGCATTCCTTTTATATGGTGCAGTAATAATCTTACCGTTGCATTTACCATTCAATGTTACTGGTACAGGCAATTGAGCGGCGACAAAACTTATATGCAATTAGAGCAGGCATGTTTCGACTGGATATTTGGATGTAATCCCTGGGGCACGAGCATGGTATATGGATTGCCGGCATGGGGCGATACACCTGCTGATCCTCATTCTTCATTCACGCATATAAAAAACTATCCCATCGATGGCGGTTTAGTGGACGGCCCGGTATATACCAGTATTTACAAAAAATTAATCGGCATCGAATTGCACAACACAGATGCCTATGCGCAATTTCAAAGTGATCTTGCCGTGTACCACGATGATTATGGTGATTATAGCACCAACGAACCAACAATGGATGGTACCGCCGTGCTCATCTACCTGCTTGCTGCAAAAGAAGCGGAGGCAAAACGCAATAACGAAAGAAAAAAATTAACGATTTCAAATGGCGGCATCATAAGGGCTGATTCTGCTGTCAAAAAAATAGCACTCGTCTTTACTGCTGATGAATTTGGCGATGGACTGCCACATATCACGAATAGTTTATCCAGGCAGCATATAAAAGCATCTTTCTTTTTTACGGGAAGATTTTACAGCAATCAATCGTGCCAACAGTATATCAAACAACTCAACAGGCAGGGGCATTATCTCGGTCCTCACTCAGATGCGCATCTCTTGTATTGCGACTGGAATAAAAGGGACAGCCTGCTTGTGACCCGGCAGCAATTCGAAGAAGACATGCGGGAAAATTTACGCAAGATGAAATTGTCCGGTATTGATACTGATGCAGTGCATTATTATATTCCACCTTATGAGTGGTGGAATGACAGCATATCGCGTTGGTCCGAAAAAATTGGTCTGCAGCTAGTCAATTTTTCACCAGGCACAAAGAGTAATGCGGATTATACTTACCCGGGAATGAAATCATATCAATCGGGCGACGCTATCTGGCAATCTATCCTGCAGGCAGAAAAAAACAGGCCTGGAAAGCTGAATGGTTTTATTTTATTGATTCATGCAGGCACCGATCCCAGGCGCAAGGACAAATTTTATTATAAATTGGACGAGCTTATTCAGTATCTTAAGAAAAAAGGTTATCGGTTTGAGAGAGTGGATAGGTTGATTGAAGGAATCTAAGTTTTATTTTGTTAGATCTCCTTAGCTTAACCGCTAAGACGCGAGGGACGCAAAGTTTCGCAAGGAATTCTTCGCGCAACCTTGCGTCCCTCGCGTCTTAGCGGTTAAGCTAAGGGGACTGCATAATATCAAACCCAGGTTCAAAAAAATTTTATTTGTGTCCTTTTTTGAAAAACTGGTTCGTTATTAGATATAATATTCATCATTAATTTTTAAAATACCGGAAAATGGAAAAATTCGTGTTCTTATTCAGGGGTGGTATGGATAGCACCCAATCGCCTGAAGCTATGCAGGCACAGACGCAGAAATGGTTCACTTGGATAAGTAAGCTGCGGCAAAGCGGAATTTATTTAGGCGGAGATCCATTAGAACCAACAGGAAAACAACTTGACGGAAAAAAGAAAACAGTTACCGATGGTCCTTTTATTGAGGCAAAAGAAATGGTTGGTGGTTATGTGATCGTTCTTGCGAAAGATATCGATGAAGCGGTTGAAATTTCAAAAGAGTGCCCAATCTTTGATTATGACGGACACCTGGAAGTGAGACAGATCCGAAAGATGGATATGTGATGTTCAGCAAGGGCCAATTAAAAAATAGGCAATATGCAATATGCAATTTTGAAATTCAAATTGAATATTGATTGTTGCTTATTGCTTATTGCTTATTGCCTATTGCTTGTTTATGGTGATCGAATCCCGATAATTTAAACTTCAGATGAACGATCCCCAATTTAATGATATCAATAAAATGGTCGACCATCTTTTCCGGCATGAAGCGGGGAAGATGGTTGCTGTTTTAACAAGACTGTTCGGTTTTTCCAATATCAACCAGGCTGAGGACATTGTACAGGATACGATGTTGCGTGCGATGGAATCATGGAAATATGATAAGATGCCTGTCAATCCACAGGCATGGCTTTATTTTACTGCAAAAAACAAAGCCATCGATCTTATCCGCCGACAACAGGTGAAATATAAAATAGAGAATGACATTTCTTTCCTGTTAAAGTCTGAATATACCTTATCGCCTGCCGTTCATGAATTATTTACGGAGGATGAAATAAAAGACAGCCAGTTGCGAATGATGTTCGCATGTTGCCATCCTTCCTTCTCAAAAGAAGCACAGATCACGCTTATGTTGAATACACTTTGTGGATTAAGCGTCCACGAAATTGCGGATGCATTCCTCACAAAAGATGATACCATCCAGAAAAGATTATTCCGGACAAAAGAAAAATTACGCAACGAAAAAATATCACTCGACTATCCCGGCGCTGAAGCTATGCCAGGCCGGATAGAAGCAGTACTTAAAACAGTTTATCTTCTTTTCAATGAAGGTTATAATTCTTCGCATCCGCAAAAACTGATCAGGGAAGATCTTTGTGAAGAAGCGATGCGATTGACGATCATGCTCACTGAAAATCCAAAAACAGATCTGCCACAAACCAATGCATTGCTGGCACTGATGTGCTTTCATGTGTCCAGGTTCAGTGCGCGTCTGGACGACAAAGGTTTTATCATTTTACTTAAGGACCAGGACAGAAACCAATGGAACCATTTTCTTATTAAAAAAGGAAATGAATATCTTTCACGTTCTGCCTCCGGCGAAACAATGCATGCTTTTCATATTGAAGCAGCGATTGCATCGATGCATGCGAATCCATTATCGTATGATGCTACTGACTGGAAAATGATTCTTAATTTGTATAATATGCTTTTGGAAATCAGTTTCAGTCCCATGGCTGCGCTTAATCGCTGCCTTGTTATTGGCGAAACCGAAGGCCCCGCCGCAGCTATTCTTGAACTGGAAAAAATGAATGAGCTGCAGGAAAACTGTCATTATAATACTTCTCTCGGAGAAATGCATTTAAAGAACGGCAATAAAGAAACGGCGAAATTTTTTTTCATGAAAGCTTTATCACTGACATCTTCACTTGCTGAGAAAACATTGATTGGTGGTAAAATTAATAAGTGTGGTTGAAGATACAAGGTACAAGGCACAAAATCCAATGTCCAATAATAAGCTCATTCAGGTTTTTAAAAATTGAGGATTGAGAGTTGGATTTTGGGTCTTGTACCTTGTGCCTTGTACCTTGTGCCTTGTACCTTCTCAATGAGGCAATTCATATTTCTTTTCCGCGTCATCCAATATCAATACCCAATCTTCTTTTTGAGAAGGCACAGGCGAAGCAACGGGTAATGGCGGAGTAAAATTAAGTCCATCCTTATTATCAAACGCACCGATAAAAGTAGATTTACCTGTGCGCGGATCATACCAGGTTGCATTTAATTTATTCCCCGAAATTTTTTTTCCTTTTATAATGATGGGCCGTCCGTAAGCACTATAGATAAATGCATAATCTTTACCGCGTGTTACCTGGATGCGCTCAGCAGCAGGACCGCCATCGGTGGTCAGTAAATCCTGGTCCGGTATGCGCTCGAGTCCAGGCCGCGATTCAATCAGCACACGCAAATATTTCATTTCATTTGCGGCTGGAAGATCGAGGCTTTCCTGCCAGGAATGGAATTTTGCAAAAAGATTTGCGCCTTTTTCAGAAAACCAGATTACGGGACCGCAACCATAAGTATGTCCAAATGCGCCTGCAAATACGGACAGGTATGCTGCCTTGCGCACATCATACGCATTTGCATAGCCTAATTCTTTCGGATTAAAACATACCGGCATTTCTTCATAAATATTTTCACCATTCACCACAGGTTTCAATGGTTGTTTATTATAATCATCACTTACCATTTCCCATACGGGTGTATCGCGACAATGACCTGTTTGCAACATATTCGCATCAAGCCATTCATCTTTTTGAAACCAGGCGGAAGAACTTGATTCACCATCGGGTTGCGGGTGAAAAGTCATCAAGGCATGATCTGACCCTCCTACCCCTTCAACAACTCCTGCTGCCATGGCGCGCCATATTGCAACGTCCTGTGAACTGTCCCGCGGATTGCGGTCACCACCGATGATCCAGATAATATTTGTCCGGCGTTTATAACGTTCACCGATCCATTTCCCAAAAACACGTGCATTGGAAGGATTAAATATCTCAGGTCCGGTTCCCCATTTATTTTTAAAAACTTTATCACCCCAGGTAGGAAGTAACCCGATATAAATATTATTTTTTTCCGCGAGATCAAGTAGTGTATCTACAAATTTGAAATATGCTTCGTTTGGTGTAGCGGGATTATCATTTAGCAGGGGAATATCGCCGTTCGCATTGGGTGTATGTAAGCCATTTAATTCAGCAAGAACGACCGCCTGGATAACATTGAATCCCTGTTCAGATCTTTTTTTAAAATATTGCGCGGCATTTTCTTTATTGAGCCGGTGAAAAAGCTCCCACCCTGTATCGCCAAGCCAGAAAAAAGGTTTGCCATCTTTGGTAACAAGAAAATGCTTATTATCACTAACCCGCAAGGGCAACAATTGCGCAGCAGCACTATAATAAACAAACAGAATAAAAAAAGCAGAAAGAATTTTTTGTAGCATATCGATAGATTGGAAAGGTTCTATTAAGATATTGCAAAAGCTAATTAAATAAGTTCATAAAAAAATTGTTGAAGATTTGGGTAGTGGGTCAGTTTGAAAGTTGAAGTATTGTCAAACCAATTTAAGTACTCTCTACCATCACACAACGATATTCACCGCCCTTTAATCGATGTTGAAGCGCCTCATTATACACGGGACTCTTGTACCAAAGTTTTGCCGCTTCCATTGAGGGGAATTCCAGGATAACTACACTTTCAACTGCTGGGCCTTCTATCACCTCAAAGTGAGTGTGTGACGCTAAAACTTTCACCGGATGACCAACAAAACCTGATGCCGCCTTTTTTACATAGTCTTCCATCTCTACAGGATCGAGGATTTTTTCACGCATAAAGATTACATAAGCTGCCATGATTTCTGTTTTTTTATTTTTTCAATGCTTGAGCGAATAAGCAAAGAGTTTGTATAATTGTTTCATGGCAAAGAAAGCAAAATTACAACAGTGCCTCATTCCCGCGCTCAATCTCCTTAAATATTTTGAATCAGGGTCAAAGCCGATTCATGTGAGTGAATGACTTTCCATTCTGCACTTATTTTCTTATATAAAAATGTCACCTTGTAATTCTGCATTTTCATAGTAAATGGCTAGTGGCAAGTAGCGAGTGGCTAGTATTAAAACCCACTAGCTACTCGCTACTTGCCACTAGCCATTCACCACTCGCCTCTACAATTTCCCTTTCGAAGCAGCGTACAATTCATACCAATCCTGGTGATCCATATCAATCCGGAATGCATTGACGATATTTTTGATCCGCTGTTCGTTGGTGGTGCCGATCAATGGCAAGGCACCTAATTTAACAAGCCATGCAACGGCGATTGATTCGATATCCGCATCATATTTTTTTGCAGTCTTTTTTAGTTGCTTGCGGACTTTAATTGCCAATGAATCTTTCCCATTGGATATTCGTCCACCCGCCAGCGGAGAGGAAGCAAGCGGCCGCATATATCTTTGTTTGATATAATCCAATTGCCCGTTGTCGAGCGCAGAAGTGTTCAGGAGATTCAATTCAATATGATTGGTCACAATCGGCACGCGCAGATAGGCTGCGAGTAGCTGATGCTGGAACACAGAAAAATTGACTACTCCTATGTTTTTAACTTTGCCGCTATCTTCCAGTTGTTTTAAAGTAATCGCGGTTTCTTCCAAATTCGACAATGGATCCAGATGGTCCAATAAAAAAATATCAATATAATCTGTTTTCAGTTTAAGCAAAGAATTCTCTACGCTTTTTAGTATATGTTCACGCGAAGTATTGTAATGTTTTACACGGATATCTTTCAGCTTGCGATTTGGGACAATCAATCCACATTTGGTAAATAAAACAATATCCTCCCGTTTGAAAGATTTCTTGCCAATCACTTTCCCGAATAATTCTTCACATTGATAGTCCCCGTAAATATCAGCATGATCAAAAGTATTGATGCCCAATTCGAGGCATAGATTGATAATCTTCTCCATTTTTTTTGATGGATCCTTTATTTCTTTGCTCCATCGATAAAAACCATACACAGCGGGAGATACTTTGGGACCAGAATCACTCAGATAAATTTTTTCCATTAGAATGGTGTTTTTGCTGAAAGCCTGCAATTCTATGATAAAAAAACCAAAACAAGCTCTAAACTTTCAGGAATATACCACCCAAAATTAAAAAAATAATCAAAATGAAGGGGTTATTTCACTTTTCCAAAGTTTAAAATTTTGGAAAAGTGAAATAACCCTGAGGTCATGGGCGGATTCGAACCGCCGTGGAAGGTTTTGCAGACCCATGCCTGACCGCTCGGCCACATGACCTTTTTTATTTCCCGATACGGGGATACAAAAATAAGTTTTTGTAATTAGTCTACAAAATTAGTAGACTTTTATTTTGAAAAAATTACAATTTTGTAAAGCATCAGACGCGAAAAGCCGGGCCAGGAAGTCGGAACTTAAATCTTACCTTGCAATTAACATTTCATCTCCATATTTCATAATGAGCATGCTGCTAAAAAACTATCAGATGAAAAGGATTATTCCGGCGATAGTGATCATCATTGTGATTTCCTGTCATAAAGTCCCGGATACAGCGCAGTTGGCAAATAGTTTTGCGGTGATCACCAACCGTGATAAAACTGTGGTGTTTAATGATTACAAAAACTTTTTTATTTCCGATACAGTTTCCTATATATCCACTGTTCCGGGTGATGACAGCATCATTGTGGGAAATCCTGCACAGGTATTGGTAAACGCAGTGAAGAACAACCTCAGATCAAATGGCTACATCCTTGTATCGAGCCGTTCCAATCCCGACCTTGGAGTAAAAATTACTGCAATCAAACAGGTAGACGCCGGCGTTATATATCCGCCGGGCTGGTGGTGGCGGTATCCGGGATATCCCGGCGACTGCTATTGGGGCTTTTGCTACCCGGGTTCTTATCCTTACCCATTTGTTTATGCTTATCATGTGGGCGATCTGATCATTGAAGTATATGATTTGAAAAATGCTTTAAGCAATCATGCACTTCATGTGATTTGGCTGGCCAATGTTGAGGGTGTATTGCATAGTATCTCGCAGGAAGATATCGATAAAGCAATATTGGGTATCGACCAGGCTTTTGCTCAATCGCCCTATTTTAAAACAAATTGATCCATTACTTCAAAATGAAAAGATGAAAAACAAAATAACATGTTTCATTTTATTGATCTTTTTCATAAGTAATGAGATCATCGCACAATGGCGCGATAAAAATATGGGTGCGATTTCCTGGGAAATCGGCTTTCCTGGCAACAACAAAAATTTTCTTTCCAAAACAAGTTTTGCCGGAGCTAAAATAGAATACAGGCATTTCATCAGGGAAAATTTGTCGGTCGGTGCATTCCTCAACTGGAATTCTTATTATCAATATTTTCCTTCCGCCACTTATACCAATAATGATCAAACACAGGCTGTTACTACGGATATATACAGGTATGTATATACACTTCCTTTTGGAGTGAATGCCCATTATTATTTCAGTGTTGGAAAGTCAATCAAACCCTTTATTGGCTTGGGCCTGGGCACACAATTTGCAGAACAGAAGTTGTATTATAATATCTTTTACAAGGAATCAAAAAATTGGGGATTCCTTATAAGGCCCGAACTGGGTTTGATCATCAGGCCACATCCGTTCTCGTTATTTGGCTTTTTACTTGGTGGAAGTTATTCATATGCTACCAATATAAATAATGACTATGGGTTCAGTAGCCTGCAGAGTTTTAATATCCAGATAGGTATTATATTCTCCCGATAAAAGAAATATAAATCCGAATTCCTGCTCAACCTTCAAAAATTGTAATTTTCGCTTAATAAATTCTACCCTCAATATTAAAATGTTCTATTAACGTAAATTCATAATAACTACATCATCATAAAATAACAGTATATGAAATTTCAAAAACTCCTCGCCGCAATTGTTTGCTCTATAATTCTTTTTTCCTGTGTCAGCAGTAAAAAATTTAAAACCATGCAGGAAAACTGGCAAACAAGATATGATTCCTTAAACAAGGCTTATGCAAATGCACAAGCTGCATTAAGAACCTGTAACGATTCCACGACGGATATGGCCAGGCAAAGAACTGAATTGCAAAACCAGATCGATGAACTCAACAGGCATATCGCGCTGCTGAAAGAAAATAATACACAAGCGTTGAAACAACTCCAGGATATGTCGGTTATTTCCAGTGCACAGGCATCCAGCATCACAAAATCATTGGAAAATATTGGCGCCAAGGATGTATATATCCAGGATTTGCAGAAAGCAATGGCTCATAAAGATTCACTCAATATGGCATTGGTATTAAACCTAAAGGGAGCCATTGGCAATTTGAATGATGAGGATATCAATATTAAAGTTGATAAGGGGGTCATATACATTGATATCTCCGATAAACTTTTATTCAAGAGTGGCAGCTATGATGTTACGGAAAGGGCCAAGGAAGTATTGGGCAAAGTTGCATTGGTATTGAAAAATCAGCCTGATATGGAATTCATGGTGGAAGGGCATACGGATAATATTCCTTACAGAAGAGGTGTTTTGCTGGACAACTGGGACCTTAGTGTAAAACGCTCTACATCTGTAGTCAGAATACTTCAGAACAAATATGGTTTACAGCCCTCAAAAATAAGTGCAGCAGGACGTAGTGAATATGTACCCGTTACTACCAACGATACCCCTGCGGGCCGCGCTGCCAACCGCCGCACACGCATTGTAGTGCTTCCACAACTCGATCAGTTCTTTAAATTGCTCGAGACCAAATAAAAGTATCCATATTGGTGGAATAAAGTTTGATGAGGACCAATTGCTGAAAACCTGCAGAAAATATTATTTAATCAAAAGGATGGGAGTGATTTTTTTACTTTGCCTCTCATCCTTTCTTTATGGCCAGGATACTACACAGCTCATGCAATCTTATATTTTTTTCCCTTACCCCATCTATGGAAAAAAATGGCATTCTTCCATTGGATTCACCATGACCAAGTTTCCACAGGAGATCACTGAGGAAACACAGGTCAGGGTTCCCGCAGGCGACTATCACGTTACCAGGAAAATATATAAAGGTTTTTATATGGACGGGCGCATCAATTTCCAGGTAGTGCAGAATCATTTTTCACTAGGTTCGAGATGGGCCTATGTGCTAAACCGGAGATTTTCTTTTTCTGTTGGCGATGATATGGGCTGGTGGTTCGGCAATTTGAATATCGGGGATTTTAAAACAAAAGCAAATGGATGGCTCAATTATCCCAATATATCTTTTGGCTATCGCATCAAAAGATCTTTGTTCCTCACTTTAAAAGCAGAAGCTTCAATTAATTTATCATACAATGCAAAAGTGGGCGACCAGGTCACTTCATACAGTCATAATACTTTTACAGGCTGGGCAACAGGTCTTATCCTGGAACAACCATTTTATAAAAAGAAAAATTTCATTCTTGGTTTTAATGCGCGATACAGCAATTTCTTTTGGCAGACATGGTCATTATATCAAACCGTTGACCGGAAATTATTTTACCCGGAAATGATTATCGGGTTCATATTATGAAAAGAAACAGCAATATCATATTTCTTTTGCTGATGCTGATCTGCGGTTGCAGAAAGGAATACCATGCAATCGTCCCTGATACCGGCTGGGCCTTATTCAATTCACCCGGTGCAATATCATTAACGAACCAATCGCGCAACGCGATGGAAGGTGTTTATAGCGTTGCTGCTGGCGATGGCGCCAATGTGTTTGGTGGATTGGTTGCAATTAAATGGAGTTACGTGGTAGAAGGCGCCGATACCACATATCATCTTTCTCTTTTTTCGGGTACGGACATTGCCTATTTTATTATGGAAGGAAAAAGACTGGGCGACTCATTGCTCTTTAACGGCTATTGGCGAAAATTGGTAAATACCGAAACCGGCATTGTTCGGTTCATCATCAGCTCATCTAACGGTGCAGCACAGTTGTTGAGCCCCTCGCCTGCTATCGGGAAAGATAGTATTGTGATGAATGGTGTTTTTGGAAACGGACAGGCAATGCCCGAAAGAAAAATGCTCCTGACTTATCTGCGCCCGCTTTATCATGGTAGTGAATTTCAAATACTCGCTCATCGTGCAGGAGGCCGGACTTCAGATTTATTACCCGTTTCTGAAAATTCAATTGGCATGGTGAAGCTGGCTTCGCAATTAGGCGCTACGGGTATTGAAATAGATGCACAGCTTACGAGTGATAGTGTAGTAGTTATTTATCATGATGACAACCTTAACCTTCGCCTGATTCAAAAAAATGGTTTGGTAGGACCCATATCAGATTTTACATACGATCAACTCAACACTTTTGTAAGATTGATTGATGGTGAGCGCATACCCACACTGCGCGAGGTACTGGAAACAGCACTCTACCACACTCTATTGAAATTTATATGGATCGATTCGAAGAGGGATAATTCAGTGGAAGCCGAACGCGAATTACAGGCTGAATATTTACAAAAAGCCGCCGCCGCCGGAAGGGATCTGCAAATTGTAATTGGTATGCCAAGTGACGATGTCTATAACAAATTCAAAACATTGCCCGATTATCAATCCATTCCTTCCTTGTGCGAACTCTCTTTAGATGATGTAAGAAGTGCAAATTCAAAATATATGGCGACAAGATTTACGCTTGGCCTGCAGACTGACCTTGTTGGAGAAATTCATAACGAAGGAAGAAAAGCTTTTGTGTGGACATTGGACGTACCGGATTATGTCAGACAATTTACCAACGAAGGAAATTTTGATGGTATTCTTTCTAACTATGCTTCTTTAGTAGCTTATTATCATTATGTCAAAGAATAAATCATATTATCATTATATCATCCTGTCATATTTTATTTTCTGCACGCAGGTAACGGCTATCGCACAGGCTGTGTTGGAGAATAAAAAAGATATTGACAGTGCGAAGAAGTCAGGTGAATTTGCACTGGTTGCTTACGTTGGCGGTGGAATTTCTTTTTTTACAGGTAACGCCGGAACGCCGGCAGGTTTGACTTCAAATATTACGACAACGAATCCGATAGGATCCATTCGCATCATGTGGCATCCCGATCACCTGCTCCGTGTTGGATTGGAAAGCGGATGGCATAATTTTTATTCTTATTCCGCTGAAAATAATAGCGTCAAGGGCAAAGTAAATGTACAATCGATCCCTATCTTATTGGTATTTTCCATGCCAGTCTTCAATCGCTTCAATATTTTTGCAGGACCAGGCAGTTATTTAATCACTTCCAAACTGAATTATCGTGGCGAAGTCAAGTCGACCAGGTTGAGTTTAGGATGGATGGCAGCAGTTTCATATGTTTATCCGCTGAACGATAAACTGGGTATCGCAGGTGAATTCAAATGGTTGAATTCCTGGGAAACAAAAGATCAGTCGCTGATTTTACAAATACAATTGAAATGGAAATTCTTAACATGGTAAAGTGGTTTGGAAGATGGATATGCATATGCTTGTTTTGGATCAGCAATGCGGCCGCACAAAACAAGCCTTTTAAAATTTTTCTTGTCGGGGATGCGGGCGAAGATCCGACAACAGGAGAAACTTTAAAAAAATTACAGCAGGAACTCAATAACAATCCCAACAGCGCTGTAGTTTTTCTCGGTGATAATTCTTACAAAAGTTCATTATGGGGACTTATTCCGGGTTTCAAGGGTTTTGACAGCAGCAGGCTGACACAGAAAAAAGTCAGATCCCAACTGGATATCCTTACTAACTATAAGGGATATGCTTTTTTTGTACCAGGCAACCACGACTGGTGGAACCTCACAAAATACGGGAGAGCAAAGAATAAATTGAAGATGGAAGAATCATTCATTGAAGATAACCTGAAGAAAAATAAATCGATTGCCAATCCTGAAAATACTTTTGTTCCCAGGGCCGGCAGTCCCGGCCCTGAATCCGTTGAACTCAACAATCATAGCATCAGGATTATATTCCTCGATACTTACCGGCTCATCATAACGGCTTTCAAACAAAAACAGGAAGACGACTTTCCCATTGAAAAAACATTTTATCATGACCTGGACAGCGTGCTCAATGATGCAACACTTAAGCATCAAAGAATAATTGTAACTGCTCACCATCCATTATATGCAAAGGGACCGAACAGCAGGCCTTTGAAGAAACCAAATATTTTTGGAAGGATCAAGGCTTCCAACAGCAATTTCCCGGCGTGCACAAGGATGTCCAGGAGGATAAAAACCATTCTGAAAAAATATCCCGGCCTTTATTATGCCAGCGGTCATGTGCATTCTTTGCAATACCTGGCAGGCGATGATAAAAATCATTATATCGTGAGTGGCGCGGGCAGCAAAACAAATTATGTATCAAAAGAAGACATCGTAAAAGAAAATCTTGTTGGAAATGACCATGAATACCTGTTATGGAATTCAAAAGGTTTTTTTGAGATTGATTTTTCCGATCAAACGGAAAAAACATTTTTATTTTATGATAATGGCGAAAAAAAACTGGAACTGGTGCCACCTTTTAAAAAGAAATAGGGAACTTCTGATTGACTCTGGATTTCCTTAGCTTCTGAGTCTTTCTGATTAAATGATTTGCTATGTAAGGTTTTCGCGCAGAGCTAACAGAGAAAAGGAGTGTAATCTCTTTTTTTCTGTTAGCTCTGCGCGAAATATATTTTCAAATTAAAATATTCCACATAGTAAATCATTTAATCAGAAAGACTCAGAAGTTAAGGAAATCCAGAGTCAAATCAGAAGTTCCTATTTCGATTTCACTGGGGGCGCGCCTCCCGCCGGTACAAAAATCAAAGCTTCCGAATTCATGCAATATCTTTTGCCCGTTGGATTGGGGCCATCATCGAATACATGTCCAAGATGCGAACCGCTTTTGCTGTCAACCACTTCCCATCGTTCCATACCATCGCTATCATCTTTTACAAGACGCACCGCATCAGGATTTATCGGAGCATAAAAACTTGGCCATCCTGTTCCTGAATTAAATTTTGTTTCGGAACTAAACAAAGGTTGCAATGTTGCAGCAGAATAATAAGTTCCTTTTTCATAAAAATGATCATACTTACCAGAAAAAGCTCTTTCAGTTCCCGCCTGCCGCAGGATATAATATTGAGTCGGTGTTAATCTTGCCCTCCATTGCGAATCAGCCAGTTTCATAGGATATGCTGTTTTGCTATTTGCAACCGGAGGATCAGGATATTTTCCTTTCGATTGCGCACAGCCTTCATTCGTTAAGAATAATGCAAATAAAACGAAGCTAAAAAAGACGAATGCTTTCATATGATTGTGTTTTTAAGAAGCAAGGAGCAAGTAACAAGGTACAGGGTACAAGGTACAGGGTACAAGGTACAAGGTACAAGGTTCAAGGTTCAAGGAATAAGATAAAATATATTTTGAATCTTAAAGTCACAAGCCTTGAACCTTGTTTCTTGAACCTTGTACCTTGTCTCTTGTTTCTTGTTATTTCAAATCATAAAACCTCAGCATTTTAAATTTATATCCGCCGGTTCCCGAACCAACGAGACCGTATTGGATCAGTCGGCTACCGCCGGTGGGACGGTCTGTGGAATCACCGGTTTTATATATCGGAAATTTTTGCATCAGCGTGCCCTCCATCAATGAAAAAACATCATGCCCTTTATACCCTTCACTGATCTTTCCATCCATCGTTGGATCCGGCACTCCTATCGGAACAATAGATTTATTCTCTTCAGATATAAAAGCAAAGACATTTCCATATTCACCATGGATACCCGAATACATATATACTACGATATCAGGGAAACCATTATTATTGAGATCATCGATCTCCGCTTTAGCAACCCGTCCCTTTATATAAAACTTTAACTCTCTCGCAGTATTTTCAAATCCAATGGGTTTGATGGATAGTTCATTTTTGTCAATTGATTTGTTATTACAGGCGACCCGGTATCCTACTCTTCCCATCTTTAAAGTAGAATCAAATTTTGTCAACTGCCCATAGCTTTCAGTTGTTACAAACAGGATCAATCCTGAAAACAAAAAAATAAAAAAGCGTTTCATCATGTAAAGTTAACCGGGAAAATGATATGATATCTCTTGCTATTATTTTAATATGCATGTAATTAAAACCGAATATATCAATCAATCGGGAGAAATAATGAAAAATTGGACTAAAAAACAAAATCATTTGAGCCAAAAAGAAAAGAGAATTATAAAAAGAAGTGCAATTTTGCAGAACCGGTAAAAATCATATTAATGAAATATCAAAAAGTGCCTGGGTGTTTAACAACAGCTCCATATAATAATAATGCTTTGAGATTAAATGGGCTTTCTATCGTTGAGTCATGCACGCATACAAATACAAGGATTGGATCCATGTTTTTAACGGATCATATGCTGCTCTTCGTACAACATGGAACCAATACTGTAAGGCATGGAAAGATGGAATATGTGGTCCGGGAAAATGAAATGATATTATTAAAAAAAGCAACCCTTATCGAATATCATAAAGTGGGCGATCCGCAGATTGACAATCTTTATGATAGCATGATGTTTTTTCTGAAGGATGAATTTTTGAAAGATTTCATTAAAATGGCAAATATTCAATCCCTGCAAACAGAAGAACAGGCCAGGATTTCAGTAAAACCGGTAAAAGAAAGACTATTGAAATTTTTCGAATCGATAAAACCATATTTCAACGAACCTGAGAATATCGATGCGGGTCTGATGAAATTAAAAATGCTCGAACTGCTCTATGATATTTCCGGAACGGATAAAAACTGGTTACAGCAATTATTGCAACTCAAACAACCGGTTCACACAGACATATCAAATATCGTCGAAGAAAATTTCACAAATCCTGTTTCACTATCTGAACTTGCCTATTTATCAGGCAGAAGTCTATCTAGTTTCAAAAGAGATTTCCAGTCAATTTACCAGATCCCGCCGGCACAATGGATACGTGAAAAACGTTTATTAAAAGCAAAAGAATTATTACACAACACAGCTCTGTCGGTAACGGATATCTGCTATACAGCAGGCTTTGAAAATGTAGCTCACTTTTCAAAGTTGTATAAAGATTTTTTTGGTCATCCCCCATCTCTAAAAAGACAGCGTCTGCAAATTGTTCAGTAAGGATTTCATATGCTGCGAATTGTATGGCCTGTAAAATCAATAAGTTTGAACGATTTAGAAAAACACCCGAAGAAAATCAGGATCAACTTTGTATTATCAACGATTATTTTTTAATAGAAAAATTACTGAATCATGATCAAAGCAAAAGGATATGCGGCACCAAAGGCAAAAGCAACATTAGTTCCATGGAACTTTGAAAGAAGAGAACCCGGCCCTCACGATGTTCAGATTGAAATTTTATTTTGTGGGGTTTGTCATTCAGACCTTCACCAGGTACGCGATGAATGGGGCGGTTCAATATTTCCCATGGTGCCCGGGCACGAAATAGTAGGCCGTGTGATAAAAACCGGTGACCATGTAAAAAAATTCAAGGCAGGTGATCTGGCCGGTGTAGGATGCCTCGTCGATTCGTGCAGGGAATGTGAAAATTGCGAACAGGGCCTTGAGCAATATTGCATCAATGGTAATTCGCCAACTTATAATGGACGTGAACAGGACAAGAAGACCCCCACTTACGGCGGCTACTCTAATACCATTGTCGTGCATGAAGATTTTGTATTGCACATATCAGACAAATTACCACTGCAGGGAGTTGCACCATTACTCTGCGCAGGGATAACTACTTATTCACCTTTGCGGCATTGGAAAGTAGGCAAGGGACATAAAGTAGCAGTACTCGGGCTCGGTGGACTTGGCCATATGGCCGTAAAATTTGCTGCATCATTTGGATCTGAAGTAACGATGCTCAGCAGTTCGGCATCCAAAGAAGCAGATGCAAAAAAACTGGGCGCACATAAATTCGTTCTTACTTCAAATAAAGAAAGCCTGGATGCAGTGAAAAGTTATTTCGATTTTATTATCGATACTGTTTCTGCTCCGCACGATTATAACCTTTACCTGTCTTTACTGAAAACAAATGGAATTCAGATCTGCGTAGGTGCACCACCAAGCCCAACCGAAATCATGGGATTCAATTTGATTATGGGAAGAAAAAGTCTTGCAGGTTCATTGATCGGCGGACTTCCTGAAACCCAGGAAATGCTTGATTATTGTGCTGAACACAATATTGTTTCTGATATAGAATTGATCCCTATTAAGGATATTGAAAAAGCATATGAACGAATGCTCAAAGGAGATGTGCGTTACCGTTTTGTGATTGATATGGCGACGTTATGAGGCGGCGAGTGGTTAGTGGCGAGTAGCTAGTTGGGTTAGTTCCCACTAGCCACTCGCTACTCGCCACTCGCTTTTTTCCATTACATTTGAACTATGGCGTCTGCACCAAAAACTGACAACAATAACAATCAGGGTAATACTTCGGACGATGAGCGCTTACTCGCGGCACTTGGGTATAAACAGGAATTAAGCAGAACCTGGTCCAGCTTTTCCAATTTTGCCATTTCATTTTCGATCATCTCGATCCTCTCGGGCTGCTTTACTACTTTCGGCCAGGCGTGGAATAATGGCGGACCTTTGGCAATCTCTATCGGCTGGCCATTGATCTCTGCTTTAATACTGATCATTGGTTTTTGCATGGCCGAACTTGCATCTGCTTATCCAACATCGGGTGGCATCTACTGGTGGGCAGCAAAACTGGGCGGACCGAAGGCCGGCTTTTTTGCTGGCTGGCTTAATTTAGTCGGACTGCTTGCAGTGAATGCATCTGTCGCCTATGGCGCCGCAACATTTTTAAATATTACGCTCGGCGCATACTCACCAGATTATTCGAATAGTTTTTTTGGTGGCGACTATATCAAACAGCAATTTTTCTGGTTTGCGATGATCATGTTATTGATCACGGTGCTGAATATTTTCAGCAGCCAGATCCAGGCGCTGTTGAATAATATTTCAGTATGGTGGCATGTATTTGGTGCGACCCTGATCATACTCATTCTTATCATTACTCCAACAAATCACCAAAGCCTGAAATGGATATTCACAACACAAATAAACAATTCCGGTTTTGCCGGGGGCAAAACATATTGGCTATATGTATTACCGTTAGGATTTTTGCTCACGCAATATACCATCACCGGTTTTGATGCATCTGCCCATCTTTCAGAAGAAACACAGGATGCACATTTGTCGGCCGCCAAAGGTATCTGGAAATCCATTTTCTATTCCGCTATTGGGGGTTATATTTTGTTGCTTGCTTTCCTTTATGCGGCAACAAAACCTGAGATCGTAAGTTCATTTGATCCCGCGGTGAATCCATATGGAAGCGGATCAGTGATTACAATTTTATACAATTCACTGAGCCCGGTCATGTTCAAACTGGTGTTAATTATTTCCACTGCCGGACAATTGTTTTGCGCGATAGCATGCCTGACTTCCTGCTCGCGCATGATGTTTGCATTTTCGCGCGATGGCGTCGTTCCCGGTCATAAGCGTTGGGCAAAAGTGAATAAGAAACATGTTCCTGTAAATGCGGTACTTGTCTCTGCATTGATCGGCGTGATCATTACCCTGCCTGCATTATGGAAAAGTCCGCGGGGTATTCCTACTGCTTTTTATGCGATCGTTTCCGTTAGTGTAGTTGGATTGTATCTTGCTTTTTTAATTCCAATCTGGCTGCGATGGCGCGCCGGTAGCAGTTTCACTGCAGGTAAATGGACATTGGGCAATAAATATAAATGGATGAATCTGCTCGCTGTTATTGAAATTGTAATCATCTCTATTTATTTTATTTTACCTTTTGAACCCGCAGCAGTTCCCGGAAATAAAAATTTTACCTGGGTTGCCGTCAACTACGCCCCGATACTCGTAGGAATTACTTTGCTGATACTTTGGATATGGTGGCAGCTTTCGGTTAAGAAATGGTTTACGGGACCGAAGAGAATGGTTTGAGAGGCTAGTGGTAAATGACTAGTAGTAAATGGCTAGTGGCTAGTAGTTAGTGGCTAGTGGAGAAATACTACTCGCTACTCGCCACTAGCCACTCGCCACTCACCATTTACCTCTCACGAAATAAAAATCAATCACCATGTCCCTCATGCAGGATCCCCGGCTTCGCACGATCATGGCGCAGATTCCTGTGCTTACTGATGCAACGGATATCAGCTCGTTGGATGGTGGATTGACGAATATGAATTATCGTGTCGATACACCTGGCGGAATTTATGTGATGCGTGTAAGCAATACTGCTACAAACCTGCTTGGCATCAACCGTCAAAATGAAATTATAAACACAGACAGGGCATATCGTGCAGGTGTAGGTGCTGCTGTGATTGATTCCTTACCACATGAAAATGTTTTGCTGATAAGCTGGATCGATGCAAAAACCTTGCATGCTCCGGATCTTCAATCTCAGCCGGAACTCATTCCAAGAATGGCACATGCACTAAAGACATTGCATAGCGGCCCAAAATTCCAGGGAGAATTTTATTTCCCGACTGTCAGGCGTAAATATCTTCAAACGGTTCTTGATGGAGGTTATTTCCTGCCCGACAAATATCTGGAGACAGAGGCCCTTGTTATTGAACTCGAAAAAAAGATCGTTGCAAACCCGGAAGAACTGGTGCCCTGCAACAATGACCTGCTTGCAGAAAATTTTATGGATGATGGAAAAAAAATATGGATCATCGACTATGAATATGCCGGACAGAATGAAGCGTCTTTTGAAATTGGAAATCTTGCGAGTGAAATTTCTTTAACCGATGATCAGCTGAGCAATCTATGCGACGCATATTGGGAGAAAAATATTCCTTCAAAAATAGCCCGTGCCATGGCCTGGTCAATGATCGCCCGGTTTGGCTGGGTAATGTGGGCCTCTATCCAGGAAGGAGTTTCACAGATTGATTTTGATTTCAGAAGCTGGGGAATGAAAAAATGGAATTCTGTGTTACCGGAATTGTCGGGAGGACGATATGAAAAAGTTTTGAAAGGGCTCTGACATGATTTATTTTTAATTGTTCTTAGCAAGTCGAAAATAAAATCAATGGATACAAATAGTAAATTTGAAGAAGTTAAAAATGGATTTATATCAAAACCAGGGATTACATTTTCATTGTATTAGAGAAAAAATAAATAAATGCCCAATAATATGGTGCAAATATTCCCCAAACCATTACACATAACATATATAACGAAATATAATTGTAAAACTAAGCTCCGTTTGATGAATAAAAAAGCAAAAAATCTTACCTTCGACAATTAAATCTCCCCCTGCGCAAAACCATTTTAAACAAAATTCCGGCATAACATGAAAGCAAATATCAACTTACCAAAATTGGTTTTTATCGCATTATTTTTCCCTGCATTCACTTTTGCTCAAACAGCAAAAGAATATAACAGCAATGGAATTGCAAAAGCCAAAGACAGTGATTACACGGCGGCCATCCAGGAATATGATAAAGCAATTCAACTGGATTCAAACGATGCCATCGTTTATTTTAACAGGGGCATTTCAAAAGCACAATTAAAAGACTACCAGGGAGCAATACTCGATTATACGAAATCGAATAAACTCGAGGCAAGTGCCGACACTTATTTTAATTGTGGCTTTGCAAGATATAAAGCCGCGGACCTGAGCGCTGCCATGACAGATTTTGACAAAGTAATACAAATGAATCCTTCACCGCCTGCAGAATTATATTTCTACCGCGGAAATATAAGATTCATGAACAGCGAATATTTATCCGCTATTAAAGAATTCGACAAAGCCATCGAAATAAATTCAGGCTATGCAAAAGCTTTTTTTAACCGGGGATTGTCTGAACATAATCTCAACCAGAAAGACGAATCCTGTAAAGATTTTACCCGGTCTAAAGAATTAGGCTATAAAGAGGCGCAACCGGCGATAACGAAATATTGCAACGAATCAGCAAGCACCAAATAAGATTATAATATTTGCCATAGAAAATAGTCAATGCCGACCCGTTTTATTACGAACAGGTTGGCATAACTTTATTGTGCATATCATTAAACCTAATTCAATAATCGGAAGGCTCTAAAACTTCAGTGAGATCGGAAAAAATATAAGTCATGAGCACTTTGAACAATCTCATTATCCAAATAGAACTCCATTCCGTCGAAGGCATAAAAAAATGTTTCTCTCACGGAGTCAATCCCAACGATTATTTCCGGGGTGAACCACTTATATACGAACTCACCAGCGAGTATACCCGCAGTCCGCGATTTAAAGATTGTGTCAAAGTTTTTGTAGAATACGGACTTCAATTTGAAGATAAAATTCTTTTATCCGTGCTTCTCGATGATGTAAAATTACTTGAACAGCAGCTGAGCAATCAACCCGATGCGGTTTCAAAAAAATATACATTGCGTTGTGCTTATACACCAATATATGAAGCCTCTCTCCTACATATCTGTGCCGAATTCAACCATCTCGCTTGTGCAGAAATACTCGTGAAGCATGGAGCGGATATCAATGCAAAAGCCGGAATTGACGAAAACGGATTTGGCGGACAAACGCCTGTTTTCCATACGGTCAACCAGAATTCGAATCAGTCGATCGATATGCTCCATTTTCTTCTTTCCAAATCCGCTGACCTCGAAATAACTGTTCCCGGACTTATCTGGGGTAAAGGTTATGATTGGGAAACACTGATTCCTGCGGTTAACCCCATCAGTTATGCGATGATGGGTCTTCTTCCCCAAATGCAAAGAGATGAACTCATCATCTCTAATATTGTAACAGTCCTGTTGAAACACGCGTATGGAATTGACTACACGCCGAAAAACATTCCTTGCAAATACCTGAACAATTAGTTTCTTTGAAAATTCAAAGAAGACGAATGCATGAGTAATTTTCCGGAACAGGCAAAAATCGTAATCATCGGCGGTGGTGTAGCCGGCGCATCCATCGCTTATCATTTAGCGTGTAGAGGTGAACGTGATATTGTATTGCTCGAAAGAAGTGAACTGACAAGTGGTTCAACTTTTCATTCGGCAGGATTGGTCGGACAATTGAGAGGATCGGTGACGCTCACTTCAATGATGATGTATAGTGCGGAGCTATACAGAAAGCTTGCCCGCGATCCGGAAACAGATCCAGGCTGGATTGAATGCGGCGGGATCAGGCTTGCCTGCACGCCCGAACGGGTTCAGGAATTAAAAAGACAGGTCGGCTGGGCCACCACATTCGGACTGCCGCTCGAAGAAATTTCTGCCGGACGCGCGCAGGAACTTTTTCCACTGATGTCGACAGAAAATATTTTGGGTGCAACTTATCTGCTTACCGACGGATACCTGGATCCAAGTCAGCTTTGTTATTCTCTTGCGAAAGAAGCGAGGCGCATGGGCGTACAGATCATTCAGCAAACAAGAGTGAGTGCCATCAGCAAAAAAAATAACCAGGTTGTTTCTATCACAACAGACAAAGGAATTATCAAAACCGAAATCGTTGTTGCAGCTGCTGGTCTTTATACTGCAGAGATTGCACGTATGGTGGATATACGTGTGCCGATCATTCCGATGAGTCATCAGTATCTCGTCACCGGAGCTTTCAGAAATGTTTCTAAGGATCATGCACGATTACCTACTTTGCGTGATCCGGATAATCTTGTTTATTACCGGGAAGATGGGGCAGGCTTAGTGATGGGCGGATATGAAAGACAATCTGCACCGGCATTTCTCAATACTGATTTAGTTGACCATGTGCCAAAAGATTTCAATGGAAAACTGCTTGATGAAGATTGGGAAAGACTGGAAGAGATCATGATCAATTCATCCATGCGGGTTCCTGCAATGGCTTCCGCACCGATACGTAAAGTGATCAACGGTCCTGAAGCGTTCACACCAGATAATGAATTTTGCCTTGGGCCAACCAGCGTGAAAGGGTTTTTTGTAGCAGCTGGTTTTTGCGCGCATGGAATCGCAGGTGCAGGTGGCGTTGGAAAAGAAATGGCTGCATGGTTAATAGATGGATCTCCTACGATGGATCTATGGGAAATGGATGTGCGACGTTTTGGAGCGCAATACAAATCTTTTTCCTATACCCTGGCAAGGGTCGTGGAAAATTATGAATCGTATTATGATATCCGTTATCCCGGTGATGACCGGAATGCAGGAAGGCCTTTAAAGATGAGCAGCGCTTATCCATGGCATCAAAAACAACGGGCGGTGTTCGGAGAAAAATCCGGGTGGGAACGGGTAAATTATTATGTGTCGAATGAGAATCCTGCATTTGAATTCCTGAGGCCAAGAGGATGGGCAGGAAAAAACTGGAGTACTGCAATTGTTACAGAAGCGATGGCAACGAGGGAAAAAGCGGGACTTTACGACGAATCTTCTTTTTCAAAAATCGAAATCAAAGGACCGGGCGCAGGGGCATGGCTTGAATTTTTATGTGCAAACAAAATCAATAAAGGAACAGGATATGTTGTCTACACACAAATGCTGAATCAGCATGGGGGAATAGAAAGTGACGTGACGGTTACACAAACCGATGCCAATACTTTCAGAATGATTTCGGGCACTGCATTGAATAGTCATGATATGGCATGGCTGACGGATCATTTACCGGACGACGGATCTGTTACGCTTAAAGACGTAACGGCATCCCTGACCTGTTTTGGAATCTGGGGTCCATCGGCCCGCGAAATACTTTCTACGCTCACTAACGCGGACCTGTCAACGAAGTCAATGCCATTCCTGAGCATGCGGGAAGTGGCCATTGGAAATTTTCCTGTGCAACTGGTTCGGGTGACATTTGTCGGAGAACCTGGTTACGAAATATATACGCCTGTCGAAAATGGAATGGCATTATGGGAATTGTTATGGAAAGCGGGACAGGCATTTGATATCGTGGCATGCGGTTATAAAGCGATCGATTCATTGCGCGCCGAAAAAGGTTATCTCTATTGGGGATCTGATATCAGCCCGGATGAAACGCCGCTCGAAGCTGGATTGGGTTTTGCTGTAGCGAAGGATAAAGATTTTCTTGGAAAAAAATCAATGCTTGAACATCCCATAAAAAAGAAACTGGTTACAATGATACTCGATGATCCCCGGGCCGTGGTGCTGGGCAATGAACCGGTACGTGTAAATGGAAAAGTATTGGGCCGCGTAACATCCGGCGCTTATGGAGTAAGTATCAAATCATCAATCGCTTTTGCATATTTACCTGCCGAATGGACGGCTGTTGATACACAAACTGAAGTCCTTGTATTTGGAAACTGGATCATGGCAAAAATTGTCAAGGGCCCTTTGTATGATCCGAAAGGAATAAAAGTGAGAACATGAAGCCTCCCCCCGTCCCCCTCCGGTGGAGGGGGTGTCACCGGCAAATCTCCATTTTTTTACTGAAGAGAGTTGCAATCAACACCCCCTCCACCGGAGGGGGATGGGGGAAGCCTTTACACTTTACCATTTAAAACTCTGGATCCTTTCAGGTATTTTTTTTGGGGAGAATAGATAAAAAGACAGCTTCCATTTTTTATGCTGTCAATAATATCCTTGCTTTCGTTTTGAGGAACAGCGGGACAGCCCCAGCTTCGGCCGAGGCAACCATTCATACTAATATATTCTTCGCTTACATATTCTGCACCATGCAATACAATTTCTCTCCGGAGCGCATTATTATTAAAACCAGATTCAAGACCATCTAGTCTTAATGAATATCCATTCGAGCCCATATAAGGTTCTGCTGTAACATAGAAGCCCACACTGCTTTCAAGCGATCTCGGTTTATTGGAAAAACGCGTGGCGGCTTCTTTTCCGGAACGACGGCCATGCGCCACATAAGTATTAAATAGCAACTGTGCATTGACAAGATCGATGATGTATAATCTTTTTTTATTCGATGGCTGACTATAATCAATAATGGAAAGAATATTTTCATTGATAACCCTGCCCGTTGATTTCAAATGTTGCCAACCCTTTAAAGCCAGGTCGAAAACTTTTTTTGATAACCCGTATTGCTGCAGGTTCAGACTGTCATATATAATACTGCTTTTGTTATCAGTAAAAACTTTATTATAACTGGTGATTTGTTCTTTTGGATTTTTTTCAGGTACAGATGTTGTGACAGAAGAATGAAAGAGGGCAAGGAACAGGAAGGCGTTTTTCATAAATAATACGGTCTAAGCTTTATTGGATAATTCTAAAATTTATTGGATAACTCTAAAAATAAAGAAAAAATTGTAAAGATCATCACCAACATAAATTTTTTTTAACCCAAAATTCGCAAGTTTTAGTCCTGACAGGGACAATTGTGGCCTGAAGCAGCAGGGTCAGGTTCCATGGGAGGCTAAAAAAATTGATCGGGATCAATTCTTATGGGGATGTTCCAGGGAATTTTGTTGTTTATAATGCTCCTTTCTTGCCTCTTCTTCGTCATCCATTTCCGGTCCCTTCATTACTTTGCGCCAGTCAATATTCCTGTTATACCGCTTCATGGCAAGCTGCGGATCAAAGACGGTTTTTGATGGGAACACCAATGTATATGGTTTGTAATCGGGCTTATCCGTAAAAAAATCCCCGAGCAAAGAAGCCGTGGCATCATACTGGTTTACATATGGCACATTCAGGATATTATAAATCATTTTCAGGATGGATCCAAAATTGGCGTGGGTATGCGAAGTATATCCCCTTTTTACATAAGGTCCTGCCAGCATCAGTATGCTTCTGTGCGCATCGATATGATCAACGCCTCCCTGCGGATCGTCTTCCGTAATGATCACCAGCATATTTTTCCAGTACGGCGTTCTCGAGAGGAAATGCAATATTCTACCCACTGCAATATCATTATCGGCTACGTATGAATGATAGTACGGATATCCGTCCGTTGGCCTCGGCTTGGCCATATGATCATTGGGAACCTGCATCGTAATTAATTGGGGCATTTTGTTTTTTCCCTTTAACCACATTTTTGTAAACTCAGATTCAAACTGGTCCATACGAAACTGGTCAGGAATATTTGTATTGAAGCCGGCATAATTGTGGCTGGTTCTTGACCATAACGCTTTTTGCATCGGAACCATAACTGCATGGGATGCCCCGGTAGCCGTGTCCATCCATTGCTCGCGCACATGCGCAGTTTCATTGGCTTCGCCAAAATTGTAAAACGAAACCTTACTTCTTTCCAATGCTTCCCACAAACCTCCACGCTCGGCATAATCTTCAGGATCCATACTACCGGTAGATCCGGGAAATCTTCTGCCGGAAGCTTTTGAAAATAACTTCGCTGTCTTATCTACATCGGAATTCGCTTCCACCCATTCATTTGGGATCACACCCAACATCCAATGATGACCATGAATAGAAGCATCACTGTCACAATAATAATTATCAGCAAAAGAAAACTCTTTGGCAACTTTCAAATGATTCGGGGCAACATCAATATGATAAAGTGTTTTATCTTTTATCTGAATATTCACACCTACACCAAACCGCGCAAGCGATGAATCACCTCTCCCGGAAATCAACTGTCCCAGCACCTCATCATAGGTGCGGTTTTCTTTGGTGATATAAACAATGTATTTGATAGCACTATTCCGCAAACCGGGCAGCGGCGGCAATGGGTTTTTTGCATCGTCGGTTATTTCCGTTTTGATAAATGTATTGTCGATGGACTGACGCGTATATGCCAATAATTGTTGTTCATCCGGCATTTGAATTTTTTGAAACGTGGCCAGCTGAATATCTCCGATATATGTTCCCTGTACAGGAGATGCAAAGTTTTTTCCACCATTCGGTCCCGCGCCATAACCACGACAGCTGATTACGTATAACTCCTTTTCATCTTTACTCAATTGAACACGTGTCGGTCCCCACCCTGTCGGTATCAAGCCTATGGTAGTCTTTTTTTCAACATCAATAACAGCAATTGCATTAAAGCCCAATAGAGCAACATACAATGTTTTTTCATCCCTGCTCAATGCCAGACCAAAAGGCAATAGCCCGCGATAACGATCGATGAGGCTATCCACTTTGATGGGAATATGGCCCACGATGGCATGATTACGGTAATCAATAACCGAAATATTATCATTCGTTGCATTGCTCACATAGGCATACCTGTTTCCTATTGCCAGCGAGTTGGGGCTCGCACCGCCAACCACTTCTGCACCTTCAACCATCTGCCCGATCTGGTGGCCCGGTTTATACCTGTCAATAACCTGGTTGCTGTTCAGATCAATAGCATAAACGCTCATCGCTTCCGGAGCCAGCGGATCCCCTACTCCGGGAATTTTTCTTCCTTTCCATATATACCCTTCAATAGATTCTTTTGTGCCATTGCCATAAGGATGAAAAGGAAGCAATAAACTGTTATAATTTCTTTCAGTCAGATCGGGAAGCAGTGGATAATCATACATACCTACATTCGCTACAAAAGCCATTTTGTGATCCGGGCTAATGGCCAGGCCGAATGGTTGTCTTCCTGTTTTTATGGAAGCAGTAATTTTTTTTGAATCCAGGTCAATGCGTACCAGCCTGAAATTACCACGGTCCAGTACCAGCAATTCATGATTGTTTTCATTCAGTAATAAATCAGATGTAAAGCTGTCTTCATAGTCAACCGTATCCACCATTCCATTCAGTGAAATAGAATCCAGTCTCGTAAATTTTTCAATATCATATACGATCACAGCGCCATTATCACCGCCACTGAGATAAACTGTTTTGGAATCAGGAGAAAAAGCAACTCCCAAAAAAGAACCATTTGACAAAGGCGATGAGATGGTTCCATCATAAGACGGTACTCTTGTATTCGCCAGCGTAGCATTGTTGATGATTGTAAATACACCATTATGAAGTGTTACTGTTTTGGTACCGTCTGGTGAAATGGCCATTCCAAAAGGATCGTGCGTGATCTGGATTATTGAACCGGCAGGCGTAAGCCAGCGTCCGCTGGGAAGTACTGTTTTATCTTTTGTATCTATATGCGTGAAAGCATCTTTGCCCGGAACCGTTAGTACGTTATATTTTTTTTGTGCAGTTAATGGTATTATCAAACCCAATAGCATAAAGGATAACAAAAATATCAGGGGAATTTTCATGTAACTGAAATTAACGGAATAAAAGGAATTCACGAAATTCTGAAAAACAAGCCGAAGTTGATCAGTTACGAAATGGTTTTACAATTAGGTAATATAGAATCAGCATTTAACTTTCTCCAAATAACAATGCTATGCAAATTTTCAATGTGCATAGCATTGTGAATGTTAGACCAACAGGCTATTTACTCTGTTCGCAAACTCTTCACCGGGTTGGCTAATGCAGCTTTTATTGCATGGAAGCTGATCGTGATCAAAGCAATTCCAACTGCAAATACACCAGCGAATAAAAATACCGTCCAGCTAATACTTATGCGGTTTGCATAATCCTGTAACCACTTATTCATAAAATACCAGGCTACCGGTGAAGCAATAACAAAGGAGATTGAAATTAATTTTAAAAAATCTTTTGAAAGTAAAGCGATAATAGTTGGAACAGAAGCGCCTAATACTTTTCGCACGCCTATTTCTTTGGTGCGATTAATGGCGGCAAGCGTTACCAATCCCAGTAATCCGAGACACGCTAGAAAAATAGAAATACCACCCGCCCAACCTATCATGTCACTCCATCTTTGTTCCGCTTTGTAATAGTTATTAACGTCTTCGTCAAGGAAACTATATTTCATTGGAACCCCTGGTATCGCATTGTTCCATGCTTTTTGCATAACAGCGAGTGACTGCGCTGGATTTCCTGCCCCTATGCGAACATAAAAATGAGTGTATCCTTTATCCGTAGATGTTTCAAATACCTGGTTCTTCACAGCTTCACTTAAAGGGCGGTAATTAAAATTTTTTACAACACCTGTTACAATTGCGGTACTTCCCTGGAAATTTTTTATTTGTTGTCCGATTGCATTTTGCGCGTTCCACCCAAAGGCTTTCATCATTGTTTCATTAATGACAATCGGCTTTGTACTATCATTTATCAGCGCAGGTTCCAGGTTTTTGCCTGCGATCAATTGCATGCCAAGCACTTTTATGTAATCAATATCAACGATATTAATAGCCGCCGAAAGGCCGTGATCAGTATATCCCAACAAATCATGCCCCGCACCCAAACCGGCTGCGGCGCTTGTTACTCCCACAATAGAAGGATGATTAAGCAGTTCCTGTTTAAATAATGGAAAAATTTTATTGGGGTCAATTTCAGAAGCATCAATCGCGATAACATTCTCTTTATTAAAACCGGGATTTTTATTGATCATGTATTTTGTTTGCTGAAGTATTATTGTCGTAGAAACAATTAAGATAATAGATAAGGCAAATTGAAATGTGACCAATGATTTAGTAAATAAAGTAGATCCTCCAACCTTGATCTTATTTTTTAAAACTTCAACCGGTTTAAAATTGGATAATACCAAAGCCGGGTAGCTGCCTGCCAGCAATCCGACTATCAGCACTATTCCGATCAATAACAAACCCATTTGAGGATACCGCAATAAAGAAAAGTGCAGGTCCCTTCCTGATAATTGATTGAACCATGGCAATATTAAATTTGCCAATAGCAAGCTCAGCATAGCAGAAACAATGGACAGCAATACAGCTTCTGTAAGAAATTGGAAAATGATCTGTCGCTTTTCCGCTCCGATCACTTTTCGTACGCCCACTTCTTTGCTTCTTCCCGCAGAGCGGCCTATTGCAAGCGTGGTAAAATTGATACAGGCAATCAACAAAATACCGGCAGCAATGGCTAATAATATCCAAATTGTTTTCAGGTCAACAACAGCATAATCAGTAAAGAACCAACCATGAAATGCAGTATCTGTATGGATAGATAACAAAGGTTGTAGCCTGAAAATAAAAGGCGGCTCATTTTCTTTCCAGGTAAATCCTGCATTTTTCAGTTCCGCCACGGAAACAGGACTAAACGTTTGCTGAAAACGAGCTAGCTTTTGTTGATCATTTGGCAATTTACTTCCCGGTCTTAACTGAACGTATGTTTGCGCTACTGTCGGATGCCAATTGTTCCCAATAATGAAATGAGCAGTTTGAGCAAAAAGAAAATTTCCCAATACATCAAAACGGACAGTGGAATTAGCAGGGATATCTTTTGCTACAGCAGTAATTTTGAACGGTTGAAATGCTGTGCCTACACTTATTTCGACCGTTCTACCAACCACATCATCATTTCCAAATAATTCTTTTGCTTTCGATTCCGTTAATACAATATCATTCAGATTGCGCAAAGCTGTAGATGCATTCCCATATTTCAAGGGGAAGGTAAAAATAGAAAATAAAGATTGCTCAGCATAGGTAACGTTGGCACGATGCACATTGTTACCAATACGAATAAGGCTTTCGCTCCATGGTAATTGCAACCGGACATAATTCATTACATCCGGTAAATTCCGTTTCATTGCCTCACCCAGTGGTGTTTGTGTTGGCCCTAAATAATCCGTGACCCCAATGCCAGGTTGTCCATTAGAGGTGTTATCCAATAGATAAGGGCGATAAATGTCAGCAGCTTTTTTATGGAACTTATCAAAACTGAATTCATTGGCAGCAAACAATAAAAGCAAACTAAAACAGGCGATTCCCACTGATAAACCAAAAACATTGATGAAGGCGAAAATTTTCTGCTTTTGCAGATTGCGAAAAGCAATTTTGAAATAATTTCTGAACATGCTTTTAAAATTTAAGAAATTACATGATCCCGGAATATCACTCTAAAAATATGCCTGTATTAAATTTATCTGGTAATCAGTTAGTTTAAAGCCTGACGTTAATTGCGGTGTTCGTTTCTGATACAACTTATGTTTGATTTTGAAACAGGGTTAGTGGTGTAGTATAAAAGATTGAACTATGAATCTTAGAAAGCGCGCTTCAAGGCATAGTACGAGATGGTCGATCCAGAATAGTTGAAAGGTTGATGGGTTGAGAAGACGAAGACTAAAATTCAACTATTCAACCCATCAACTTCTCAACTATTCAATCTCCCTCCCAAAATCATTCGTCGTTCTCCAGAAACAATGGATATGGTTATCGTAATTTTCGTATTCGATGATTTGTTTTCCATTCTCCAACCTGTAGTAATGAGGCTTCCCTTTTTCCCGGTTATCCATATAAAAGAATTTGAGTTTTTTATTACAGAACTCTTCTGCGGAAATAATTTCACCAGGATTAAAATTGTTGAAGTATTCCATGACGAGCTGCTTCAGCAAGTCCTGCTGGGTTTTGCCGAGTTGAGAATAATATATTCCTTCATCAACAGAATGAATATGTTCTTTATCCTGTTCGCTATATACACTATCGGGTTTCTTTTTGCTGGTATATGCGAGTTTCATTTGTTCTCCGGATAATGTTTGCAGGAAACTTCGGGCAATTTCTTCTTCTTTGTATAAAATGATTAGTCCTGCCCGCGCACTATCCGTTATAGAATTGGAAGGATTCGTCGCTAATAAAAAAGGGCTGTTCGAAATCATTTTGTCGCCACTAAAAGTAAAGTTCAAAGAAAGATGATGTCCTTCCAGTTTCCATCCCCAGAAAGTATTGGAAGATGGTTCACCAAAAAATTCCATCCAGAATTCATTACGGCCGAGTGTGGGTTCAAATTTTTTCTGAATATCTTCATTGAACATGATTGAAGTAACAGTAAGATAGCCCTGGGTGCTGAAACAACTCCGCATCAATTCGTGAAATAATATTTTCTGGCGTTCGGTAAACAAAGAAAGTTTTAATCCCTGTCTTAGTCCCGGCAGCCTTTCCCATTTATGACGAAGGCTGTCCTCAAATGAAAAATGAAAAATTTTTATTGTATCAGCATTGAAAGAGGAAAGAAAATTTTTTGCGCGGATGGAATAACTGGTATTGCTGTTGATATTGGACTGACCGATGGAGAATACAGGAATAAGACATACAACCAGGAAAAAAACCAATGATCTCTTCATAACTATGATTTGTCTGTTACCGGAATCCGGATTTTTGCGTCTTTATACAAAGTGTAAACGTAATGAATTCATCATTACCCGAAAAATTTTGGAAAAGTAGCCATTTTATTATGTCAGCATTGAAGCTGTAAATTAAAACCGGTTTTTTAGTGGTATTTACCACCGCTTGTCGATTATTTTAAAGTATCTTTATTTTATATCCTGTCTTTGTTCTTATAAGAACCCAATTAAACATCTTCCATAACCCCCCAAACCTGTCGAAAGCTAAACGGTTTTTCTCTACCAGTTAGAATGTATTATTGCTTTTTAACCATATGAAATATGTTAAACAACCAGCTTTCGCCCCAATCCAATCCGAACGGTTTTGCGTGCAACCATGCTATTAAAAAGGCACTTACGTCAGTAATGATGGTTATTGCATTGCATATCATTTCATATCAACTTCCTGCACAATCCGCATCGCCCGTTTCTGCTAAAACAGTCCGGCTTTTTGAAATCATCAGGTCAGGCGATGCTAATGAATTGGAGCAGCAGCTTGCAAAAGGAGCAGACGCCAATGATACGCTAGACAGCTATTCCGCACTGATGGCTGCGACACTCAATGGCACGGTTGAACAAATGAAAATATTGATTGCTCATGGGGCAAATGTAAATTACCAGGCCAGTCAGGGCATCAGTGCGCTGTGGCTCGCTGTGCCTGACTGGGACAAAACAATATTGTTGCTTGACCATGCTGCAGATGTTCAGCACCAGGTAGAAGGTTATGGCATTTTGGTAAAACTGGCTGCCATTCCCGGAACAGTAAAAATTTTCCATTTGCTGATTGAAAAAGGTGCTGATCCAAAGAAAAGCAGTACGGATAATTTTCTGATATATAATGCGGCAATGGGCGGAGATACCGCCATACTGGGCCTTCTTATCCGAAGCGGTCTCAAAGTAAACGATACTGTAGCTTATGGAGATTATCCGATCAACGCTGCAACAAATTATAGAAATTTCGAGGCTATTAAAATGCTGGTGGAAAATGGCGCCAATGTAAATGTGCAACCAAAATCTTTCCAACTCGAATCATTTAATGGGATTACTCCACTGATGTATGCATCGGCGAGCAATGATAAGCCATCATTTTATTATCTCCTGGAACATGGAGCTAACCCGAATCTTAAAAGCAAAATGGGATATACTGCCTTGATGATGCTGCAGCAATCTGAAATTGATGATCCGGAAATGACGGCGGCCCTGATTAAACATGGTGCAATCGTATCAACAAAAGCCACGGATGGAACAGATGCATTGTATTATGCCAAAAGGAAAGGGAACACCCAATCGGTGGAGCTATTAAAAAATCATGCTACTAAATAATCATGTTTTAATAATTATTATATGAAAAGAAAAATTTTTTCTACGCTCAGCATTGTTTCATGCGGCATTTTTTTATTAAACATGATAGTAGGATGGATGAATAAACCTGCATCTGTAAACCCGGTTGATATAGAAAAGTCAGTCAACAGAAGTCTTTTGCTTTTGCAACAGAGCGGTTATACATTTATTAACAGGAATCATTTAAAATGCGCTTCCTGTCACCACAATACGTTAACTGCAATGGCAGCCGGAATCGCAAGACAAAAAGGAATTCCCCTCATAGATTCATTTACGAACCACCGGGTAACCGCGCTTGAAAATACAATTAACAGGGCCGCTAATCCGAATTACACCAATGAATTTATTACCGCCAATTTCCTGGCGCCATATACGCTGCTTGGTTTATATGCGGAAAAATATCCCGCTAATTTATATACAGATATTGCAGTTGATTACCTGATCAGCCAGGCGAGATCCGATGGTGGATTTTTGACAGAAGCTTTCAGGGTACCATTGGAATCCGGGGAAATACATCTCGCGTCAATGGCTATCCGCGCCATCCAGTTATACGCGTCTCCTGCGAAGAAAAATCGTGTAAATGAACTGGTAGCAAGGTCTAAACATTTTTTAGAAACTTCGAACCCCGGGGAGCAACAGGAACTTGCATTTCAACTGCTAGGCATGCAATGGTGTGGCAGCAATATGGATTTGAAAATAAAAATTGCAGAAAAATTAAGATCCATGCAAAATGCAGATGGAGGTTGGTCGCAATTACCTACTATGCAGAGCGATGCTTACGCTACCGGTCAAACGCTGTATGCGTTATATGAAAGCGGGATGGCAAAACCCGATGATCCTGCATATCAAAAAGGATTGAACTATTTATTAAAAACACAGGATGCAAGCGGAGCCTGGATCGTAGCAACAAGGGCATACCCTATTCAACCATTTTTCAGCAGCGATTTTCCTCCTTATGACGAGAACCAGTATATCTCGGCTACAGCAACAAACTGGGCTGCCATGGCTTTGCTGAATGCGCTGCCGGATAAAATGAAATAATTTAAAGCCCTTATATTTTTTGATTTCATACCAGGCATACTATCCTAGTGGAAATCATAACTGATATGTTTGAATGCCTCTCCGGCTTTAATCGTATCCAGGTACCATGACATCCCCACATTTTCTATTTCATACACGAACCCAGCCGATAACTCTGAGCCATCATCATCAGGAACAATTTTATTAAAGGTCAATTTATTAGCCTGAACAGGGATCTCATTTATTTTCATGGATGATAATACCGAATCCCAAAGCGTTTTGTTTTTATTTTTTATATGTAAGGTGAATGTGATTTTATTATTATCGGTTGAAAAATCCTGGCTTGTAAAAAGATCGAATTGTATATTTCTTTGAATAGGAGGCGTTTTATAGCCATTGTAATCCTTCTTACATGATAATGCTGATAAAATAATTAAAGCCGGTAAAATCAACCGGAAACCTATTTTTTTCATTGAATGATGTTATTGTGAATGCAATCCGGAAAGATATAAATATTAGGATATAGATGAATGGCCCGATTACCGAACGGTAGCTCTGCGATTTCTCCCGTCATTTCGAACCGCTATGTAGAAAAGAAAGGCAGTATGGTCTAAATCAGATCACATAAAATTACATTTTAGAGGCAAGTCATCAAAAAAATATCCAACTGCTATATGCGGTCATTCCTTAATTGAGAAGCCGCCACTATTTGTATAAGTTTATAAGGGAGGTGCGACTACTCCGCCTTGTTATCATGTAACCGTTCGAACTTTGCGCTCTCCTCCCATGTTTTTGAATATTCTTTTCTGGTGATTGCTATTAAATAAATTATTGCACTTTAATTATTTTAAATTTTCTTTAGCAACGGCAATAGGATTGCTGATCAAAGAATAATAATCTGGTTGATACATCTGTAATTTTTGAACAACTCCTTTTGCAATCAAAGCCAATTTGCGGGCAACTTTTATAATTGCATGCTTACTGTTTTTGCCGGCATGTTTGCGATAATATTTAAGCATGAAGGGTTCCCGTTTGATGGCAATCCACGAAGCTTCTACAATCAAATAACGTAAATGCTTATTACACCGCGGTTGTATTCCTTTTGTATGAATGCTATCTCCGCTACTATCTTCCCATGGCATGAGGCCCAAAAAGCTACAATATTGTCCGGGGTTGTTAAAGCGATTAAAATCTCCAATTTCAGCCAGTAAACCGATAGCAGTGATAGGACCTATACCAGGCACAGAGAGAAGACATTTGTATGGGATGCTATATTGATCTTGTGCTTGTTTTCTTAATTCCCTGGTTACAATCAAAACCTGCTTACGCTGATACATTAAATCATCTAAATAATTTTTCAAAGTCAGCCTTCCGGCTTCGCTGGTCATTTCTAAATTACTTAACCACTCAAGAACTTTAGCAGAAATATATTCCGTACCCTTGAAAACTAAACAATAGTCTATTCCAAAATAAAATAAAAACCCTTTTAGCTTGTTGTTGGCCCTGGTTAAATCTTTAACCTTACTTTCTCTCAATCGGTACAATGCTCTTAACTCCTGCTGCTTTTTTCCCATTATGTAAATGCTATGAAGATTACCTTTTTCCAGGTTAAAGGCAATGGACCGGCTGTCATGAATGTCAGTTTTATTTTTCTTCTCTTTATCGGTAGAAGGAATATCACCGGGATGAACAATCATGTTATGAATTCCGGATCCGGATAATTGCTCATGAATACCTGTTCCACAAAAGCCTGCTTCATAGGCTGAATAATACTCACCCCCAGGAAATTTTTTGTTCAAATGATCTGACAAGGCTTTAGCTGAAGGGGGCTGAGTAAAATGATCCAAATGAAGATTTAAAGACCTAATAGTAACCGACCAGGCTTTTTTATGTACATCAATACCGATGTAAAACTTTTGGCCGCTGAAATCAATAGATTTTTGCAATTTTGTGGTGGGCATAGTGCAGTGTTTTAATTTTTACAAATTGCGAAACATCACGTTATCGCTCATTAAAATTACAGCGGCTCCTGAAGGACGACCGCAACATACCTGCACTATGCTTTTCTTACATAAATACTCCGCCACAGAGACCAGCAACATCAACATCTTTTCGCGGGGTGAGAAACCTCGTGCCAATAATCAGGAACCTCAGATGCGATCAGATTTCTCACTTCGTCCCTTCGCTTCGCTTCGGGACTTCGTTCGAAAAGACGACGGAAAATCATCATTTATCGTACATCCCGCGAGGATCTTTTGCTGAACTTTGGAATCCGGATTGAGAAATATTTTTGACAGGCTCATTTTTTTGTATCCCCTTCAATCAAAGGATACATCATACCATCATATCATTTTGGCTGAAAGGCAAACTACGTATCCTTTTTTTCGTCAATTCAAATATAGCATTAGCCAATGCCGGAGCAACTGTTGGCAATCCTGCTTCACCAGCTCCTTCGGGTTGATCGATACTTGCAATAACGTGCACTTCAATTTCGGGGCATTCATCGATGCGAAGCATTTTATACGTATCGAAATTTTGTTCAACCACTTTTCCTTTATCAATTGTTAAACCGCTTCTATAGGTTGACGTTAGTCCCATCACAATACAGCCTTCTGTTTGTGCTTTGATAATATCGGGATGAACGGGTGTTCCGCAATCAATCGCTGCTGTGATTTTTGTAATTATAATTTTCTCTTTTAATTTTTTTATTTCCACAACCATTGCTACAAAAGCACCTGAACGTTCAACAATTGCCACACCTTTTGCAGTATCTTTTTCGCGCGGACTATTCCATCCTGATTTTTCACTTACTTTTTGCAATACCTGCGTGTAACGTTTATGGTTATGTAGCAAGGACAACCTGAAATCAAGCGGATCTTTTTTTGCAGCATGAGCGAGCTCGTCAATGAATGATTCATGTGCAAAACAATTGGTTGAGTGATATACAGATCTCCAATATGAAACAGGTATATAAAATTTCCGAAGCACGCCAGAGATTCTCAGATTGGCAATATCATATTCCATGTTGATACCTCCTGAAATTCCACCCGTAGGCTTTGGATTATTACCGGTTTGATTGCGGATATCCTGGCAAATCACTTTGTGTTCCAGCGAAACCAGGTTTCCATCTTTATCGATCGAGCCTCTGCAAACATTTAGTGAGCATGCGCGGAAGGGACCTTGGGTCAGATCATCTTCCCTGCTCCAGATCACTTTTATTGGTGCTCCAACTTTTCGCGAAAGGTCCGCCGCTTCTTCAACAACATCAGTCATTGACCTTCTTCCAAAAGCTCCACCCATAAAAGTGTAATTGATCTTTACACTATCTTCAGGAATCCCCAATTGTTTTGATAAAAAAGACCTGATGCCATTTGGATTTTGTGTTGACCCCCAGAATTCGCATTTATCTTTTTCCACACTCACCACAACATTCATGGGCTCCATGGGCGCATGTGTTTGATAGGGTGTTTCATAAGAAGCTTCTATTTTGATCGCTGCCTCATTAAAGGCTTTATCAAAATCTCCTTTCTGCTCAAATATTTCTGCAGGCTGATGCGATGCATTTATATAATCTTCTTTTATTTTTTGTGTTGACCAGCTATCCAGTCCTGCATTATCCCATTTTGCTTCAAGCATTTTTCTTCCCTGGGTGGCGGCCCAGTAATTATCAGCTATTACCGCTACTCCTTCACGAACCTGTCCAAAAACTTCACGCTGCGTTTTCACTACATACTTTACTCCTTTTACTGCTTTTGCTTTTTCCTCGTTAAAACTCAGGAGCTTGCCCAGCAAAACATCCGAGCGCTCAATGGATGCATATAACATACCCGGCACCGTTATATCAATCCCATATTTCGCTTCCCCGTTCACCTTAACGGGAATGTCCTGCCGTGGAAATGACTTACCGATTATTTTAAAATCTTTGGGATCTTTTAATTTAGGATTTTCAGGCGCTGTCAATTTTCTGGCATCTGCTACCAGTTCGCCATAGCTGAATTTAGCACCTGTGTTGCGGTTGATGACCATAGCATTTTCTGCATAACAATTTTCAACTGGTACGTTCCATTTATCGGCAGCAGCTTTAATGAGCATTTCTTTTGCGGAGGCTCCTACCTTTCTCATCCAATCATAATTGCCCTGAATGCTATGACTTCCCACCACCATTTGATCACCATATTTCGATCTGTTGGCCGGTGATGGTTTGATACTGATCTTTGCAATATCTACCTCAAGTTCTTCAGCAATGATCATCGGAATGGCCTGGAAAGTGCCCTGCCCCATTTCCGGACGATGATTGAAGATGGTTACCGCTCCTTTGTTATCAATAAAAATATATGGGTTCAGTTCCGTTTCAAGAATATCTTTTTCCAGGTCAAGATTAACAAGCTTTTTTTCCTTTCCGGGAAAAGATAAATAACCAAGCGCGAGGCAGGTTCCTGACAAAGCTGAAAGTTTTAAAAACTTTCTTCGCGGAATTTTAGAAGTAACGTTCATAACAAACCATTTGAAATTAAGAAGACATATGGAGGGCGGGGAGAATATAAAATTAAACCAAACTTTGAAACGGTGGTTTTCTTTTTATAAAATTCTCCTGGATGTTATGTTGAAGGAAGGATTAATAAACAAGTGTTCTGCTGAGTATGACCAATGCCTGTCAACAGAACACTGTTGTTCGTAGTTTTAGGATATCTATACTGTTTGAACCGGGATAAAACTCACAACTTCTTTGGCTGCTTTCAATATCAGGTCCGCAACTTCTGCTGGGCGCGATACGAATGATACGTGACTTGCAGGTAAGGAAACAATGGCCTTTGCTTTCATTCTTTCAGCCATGAATTTTTCTGCCGCCGGCGGAATCATCCTGTCATTTTCTGAAACCTGGTACCAGCAGGGAAGGTTTTTCCATCCTGCATTGGTTATTTTGTCTTCAAGACATTTCGCTGCAATTGGTTTTTGTGCTGCCGCCATTACGAGTGCTTCCTGCTTATCAACATCCGCACAAAAATTTTCAGCAAATAATTCTCTATCCAGCCAAAGCGTACCGTATTTATCGGGACGAAGGGCCACAAATCCGGGAGGAGGTGCTCCTAAGGAACCTAAAATAGAAATGCTCTCACCTGCTTCGGGTGCAAATGCAGCAATATAAACGAGTCCTACAACATTCGGACATTTATGCGCTGCTTCGGTGATCACCACACCGCCATAAGAATGTGCGACCAGCAATGTTGGTCCATCCTGCGCTTCGGCAAGCCGGCGAACTGTTTCCACATCGGCATCCAAAGATGTCAACGGATTTTGCGCCGCTGCAACAGAATAACCAGCGCGGCTAAGGATCTCAATGACTTTGCCCCATCCGGAGCCATCGGCCCATGCACCATGCACGAGCACAATGTTTGGTTGATTTGCCATAATAAAAGATTTTAAATGAAGAAAAAAATGCTATGCAAATTAATATACTAATATTAAAGCACTGTTAAATTATTTGTCTAAGCAGAATCTCTTATTCATAAGTAAATGAATAACCAGTATTGTATTTATCTTTTGCTGCAATAAACTAATTAAATTGAGTGATCTAACCATCAGAATTATTTCTATTTTGTAACTATATCCATGCTATTTCGAACTCATTATCCTCAGCATCGTTTGTTGGCTGAACATATCGCTTACTTTATTATATCAAAAGCGAGCAGGAAGATTTTAATACCAGCTATTATGCTTTTCCGCATGTCTACAATGGCCTTTCGATTTACAGGTCCGCCCGTTTGCAGACAACATCAAATAATCTGACAACATATTCGGATGATCATAATAATCACCAGGCTTTTTTGCAATAATAAAATCTCTTGACGACCATAAATAAAACTCTTACTACTATTGAAGTCATTCATTGCTAAGTAAGAGTTAGCAAAAAAACCTTTTACGACCTAATGAGTGCGCCAAAAAAAGGAATGTCAATGATGGATACATATAATATTTCCTACACCAGGTTTTTTTATCTAAAGGAAAAATAATAAAGGGAAATACGTTTATAATAGCCCGATTCTATCAATTCCGACACACTCATTTTCGCGAGAATAATATGATTGATACCAATTGAAATAAAAGTTTTGCGCATATACGAAAAAGAGAAATGACGTGTATTTTTGAGAATCAATTTATTATTTGACTATAATAAATAAAACTTCATACTTCCTCAACTCGCTAGCTAAAAGCCGATAAAATCCTTTAATTTGTGTCAATGACTCGAATTGAAGTAAACATTAACCCAGGTGTTTTAAAGTGGGCAAGAGAAGAAGCCGGCTTTGACCTCTCAGAAATTGCAGACAAAATCAACGTATCCCTTGAACGCTATAAGATCTGGGAAAAAAGAGGACAAAACATTCCACTAGGTAAGCTGAAAACTATTGCTGGACAATACAAACGACAACTAGCAGTCTTTTTTTTGCCAAATGTCCCTGAAAAAATTAATAAACCAAAGGATTTTCGCAAGCTCACACCCACGCAGAGCAAGTTGAGTAAAGAAGTATTAACTGTTATAAGAGACGTTACATATTTTCGTCAGACTGCGCTAGAATTACAAGGGGAAACCTATTGGAAAGAACGTTACAATTGGCTAAAGGAAGTTGAAAATATACAACAAGATAATGATGCTTTAGCAAGCTGGCTACGAGAAAAATTAAATATTAGCTCAAATGATCAATTAAGATGGAAATCCGACGATGAGGCTTTTAGGAATTGGCGCCAGGCAGTAGAAAACCAATTAGGAATATTAATTTTCCAATTTTCAATGCCTTTGAGTGAAGTTCAAGGATTTTGTTTTACCGACAAATTCCCATACGCAATAGTTGTAAATTCAAAACACTATTATACCAGCCGGATATTTACGATTTTTCATGAGCTAGCTCACATCGTTAGACATCATAGCGGCATTTGCATTGTCGATAACGTAACAGAAAAGCAAGATGAAGAATTTAGCTGTAATTCTTTTGCAGGCAAATTTTTAATACCTCACAATAATTTGATAGCAACTGAGGACCTCTCTGAAATTAAGACTTACGCAAACAAACTAAAGGTTAGTCGTGAAATTTACTTACGAAGGTTGAAAGAAGAAAAAGAAATTTCTTCAATAAAATTTTTTACTCTGCTAGATAAAATAAAGGCTAATTATAAATCTGAAACCAAAAAGGGGGGCTTTGCCGTAAAACCTGAAGTGTTGAGTCGCGCTAGTAGGGGCGAAACCTTTTTCAATTTAGTTGTAGACGCTTTAAACCAAAATCAGCTTTCTTATACACAAGCATCTACAATGCTTGATTTAAAAATCAGTAAAATTTTAAATGAAGCTTAAATCTGAAAACATTTACTGTGTAGATACAAGTGCATTGGTAACAATGCATCGTTATTATCCAGCGCGAATGTTACCAGATTTATGGAAATATCTGGAAGATTTATTCAAACAAAAACAAATTCTTTCCCACGATTTTGTTTACGATGAAATTGTTCCTGATACAGATACAAAAGACGACTTAGCGAAATTAATTTCAAAACATAAAGTTTGCTTTAAGCCAATAACGAAGCGACAGGCACAATTAGTTCCTGAAATTTTATCACTCTTTCCTCACCTTATCGATCCCAGAAGTAAGAAAGATCAAGCAGATCCATGGATAATTGCAATGGTTGTAGAAATGATGGAAGAAATTAGCTTATTCGGAAAAGAGTCTGACTTTGTAATTGTTAGTACTGAAAGTGAAAATAGTCCAAATAAAATTCCTGCGGTTTGCAAACATTACCACGTTAGGCATATGAATCTGTTCGAGTTTTTCGAGGATAACGATTGGCAGTTTTCATTATCCAAGAAGGTATGACCAGAAGCACGACTACAATAAAAAGTATTGCAAAAAAGTAGGTAGACGAATATATCCTACAATATATTTTTACCAATTATAATATAAAGATAAATTTCCCACCTGGTGATTGTACAATCCTTTCATATATGCCGTTGATGTTTTTTCGATGATTGAAATACTGAAATGCCCCAATGAGACTACCGCGCCATAATTAATCTCGCCGATCAGCCTCCTTAGATCATGATAAGTTTTGCCAGAGATTCTTTTCTCATCTGCTCTATCCTGATTGGTCGAAAAAAGACCACCTTCCAGTAAGGCATTGTAAAAAATTAACTGCGCCTCCGGCTTAATGACGAGATAGGCCTGCATTTTTCGCTTGCTTTTCCGGGCAGTGTGATCGGCGTAACGCATATAGCCATTAAAGTACGGATCCATTTTACCGATGCGGACCATAGGATATGCGGCAACTCCATTGATCATCGTACCGAAGAAAACCTGTCCTCCGCCAATCACTTCAATCCAATTGCCGTAATGTGCCAATTGCTTTTCTGCAGTAAAATTTAAATTAAGCAGCAAATCATTTTTTAGTTGGTTGTTCCAGCCCATTGGCTTTTGATAATGTATGAGCCGGTGAATAAAAGTTTGGAATGGTCCTGCGAAAGCTGCCGGTCCCATTACACCTGCTACCAATTCGGTTTGAAAATCGAAATTCTTTTTTGGATCATAGGAATATAAAGTATGCGTGATAAATAATGCACCCGAATAAGGATAATCGTTAGGTTGAAAATCTGTTTTACTGATATCCCGTGGCGTTATCATGATCTGCATCACTCCCCACCCATAAGTATTGATGCTGCTGTCACCTGCCTTTGGCATTGCCCTGTCAATAAAAAAGCGTGATGGTTTTTTCTTTGTGTAAAAAAAATCCAGGCGGGTACCATTTGTGTATGCTTCATCAGTTCCTTTTCCCCGGAAATTTATAAAATCGTTGTCCTCATAAATTCGAAAAGTATGTGTGGGTGTATCTTGTTGTGCGTATAGCCGGTCCGTGCCTTTTATCTGCATCAGCAATAAAAGGAAAAAGACATATAAAGACTTTTTCATAACCTGTTGTTTCGTTCATTTTATATTTGTTGTTTCCTGTATGCACCTTAATTTTCAGTACAATTATTGTATATACAACAGTTATGATAAAAAAATTTAATCTCTCAGTTTGTCTAATAAATTCGCGAGTTGAACATATTCTTTTTCTGTTAATTTGTCATCGAACCCGCAATTATATTCTGCCAGTTTTTTTTCTATTTTTTCGACCAGCTTCATTCCTTTTTCGGTTATATCAATTTCAACCATGCGCCGGTTATCCTCGTTTGTTTCGCGGGTCACCAGGTCCTTTAGCCTTAATTTTTCAACAAGGCGGGTAGCATTGCTCATCTTGTGCATCATCCGTTCCTGGATGCTGCATAAATTAAACGAATGCGTTTTTTGATCGCGAAGTATACGCAGCACATTGTATTGCTGTTCTGAAATACCGAATGGCTTCAACTGCTCATTCACCCTGTCGCTCAGCCAATAGCCAGTGTACAATACATTTACGATAGCACGCTTTGCGGCGCTATTAAATTTTTGAACTTTCAAGGCTTCTTCAATTTTCATATCGGCTCATTGACAACTGTTGTATATACAACAAAGGTATATACTTTATTAATTCAAAAAAAAAAATTTTTTGAAACCTTTATGCTGGAAATGACCTTAAACTTGAATATTGAGTGTGAGAAGGCAACTTTTCCAAAGTTTTAAACTTTGGAAAAGTTGCCTTCTCACACTCAATATTCAAGTCCAATGCTGAACTAATTAATACACTCACAATTTCAGATCCACTTTTTTCCCGGTTTTTGCGGATAAGTAAATCGCATCAATAATTTTTAAATCTTTCAACGCTTCTTCCCCATCGACTGGTACGACGGGTTTTTTGTTCTGGAAAAGAATGGCTGCCATTTCATCCATTTGTACGGTCTGGTGCGTAACATGCGGATAATTCAATTCGCCTTTGGATGTACGACCCATGATGGGACCATAACCGGTAGAAGGCCATAATTCTGCCCATCCTCTTTCTCCATTTAAGAAAAACCGATCCAGGTTATTCATTGTATAAGTTGATAAACAGGAGGCCACTGCTCCGCTGGGAAAGCCGAGTTGAAATTGAATCGTTTCATCCACGCCGTCTTTAAATTTAACGTGATCTGTTTTTGTTTCTTCGGCAGTTACCCAGATCGGATCTTCGCCAATCATATAACGGGAACCATTGATCGAATAAATGCCGATATCCATCAATGAACCTCCGCCGGACAATTGTTTATTCAGGCGCCATTGAGATGGATCACCAATTGTAAAACCAGATAGCCCCTGGAAAAACAAGGCCTTTCCTAATTCTCCATCTTTTCGCATCCGGATAATTTCCAATGTCTTCGGCTCAAAATGCATCCTGTATCCTACCAGCAGTTTCACATTTGCTTTTTTACATGCTTCAATCATTTCGGCTCCTTCGGCGGCATTCACAGCCATGGGTTTTTCGGATATCGCATGCTTGCCTGCTTTCGCTACCCGGATAACATGGTCCTTATGCAGGCCATTAGGCGTGATGACATAAACCGCATCAATGTCCGGGTTGTTTTTAATGGCGTCAAAATTTTCGTAGTTATAGCAATTCTTTTCCGGGATATCGTATTTCGTACGCCAGGCCGCTATTTTAGCAGGTGTTCCACTGATAACTCCTGTTAATTTCGCCAACTTGCAATTCTTCATCGCTTCGGCAACTCTTGTTCCATAGCTGCCTAGTCCCATAATAGCTACGCGCAACACTGGACCATCATAAGGTTGATTGAACAATTCCTTAGCGGCCGCCGATACATTGTCAGGCAAAAATGGGAAGGCGATAGCCGAAGCCGTTAGTTTCTGCAAAAAGTCACGACGTGAATTCATGGCTGAATGATTTTATGTTAAGGTAAAAAAATTAAGTGGATGCCCTTATAAAAATTAAGTCGTTTCAACGAAATATTCATATTACGTGTATGGCCCATTCCCATTAACCTAAAGATAATCCCAACCCGCCGATTAATCCCGTTACATTGAAAATAAAGGTTTGATCCCTTCGTTATAGTGCAAAATTCGAATCCAATACGATGAAAAAAAATTTTATTCTCTTTATTATGCCCGGACTTTTATTCCTCCAGCTATGGAGCTGTAAAAAATCCGCCGGGTCCGAGGAGAATAATAATTGTCAGCAGATTCAGATGGTAAATATAACAGGAGCAAAATCCAGCTACTATGTCGGTGACACCGTTCAACTGGCAACGAATCTTATCCCAAACATATCTTTGTTTATATGGACACATGGCGATAATCCGAATACAATTTCAGGTGATCCCGGCGTATTTATATATCCCTGTTCAAAAGCCGATGAAGGCTGGTATTACCTGGATGTGAGTTATCCCGATTGTGCCCAGCATTATGACAGCGTTTATATAACGGTCATCAATAAGCCTGCAACAGCGGCATGCAGCCCGGCGAATAATACGGTATCGTTTTCCTCCATTCCCAATATCAGCTTCAGTTCCACATCGTTTGCATACGATCCTAACTGGAATTGCAAAAACCTCAACGGATATTATTCAAGTGGCTACCCGGATTTCAATATCTACTTCGATTATTATTGGAATTCAAAAGAACCGGAGGACGGAGAATACAGCATCAGCAATACAATCACTTTTGATGATAACAATCCTTACAGTGTATTTATTGCTTCAACATATTCGAGCGTTTATTTCTCGGCCGGTTCCAGCGGAAAAGTATATGTATCACATGTCAATGGAAAACTACAGGTAACATTTTGCAATATTTCTTTATCCGGTACTTTAGGAGGCCCTGCCTTCACGACCACGGCTACCGGAAAAATGACAGCGCCCTGATAATTTTTGTCAAATAAGATCTTAACAGGTAAAATTCGTTCATAGTTCTTTTATATAAATTCTCAAACAACAATTTCAAAAATTAAGAATCAAATATTTAATTAGCATGAAATACCTATTACTAATCCCGGTTTGCTTATTATCGATCCTATCGTATGCCCAAAGCAACAAGTTTTCTTTTAAACTGGGCTCGGAATATGATCTTCCCCGCAAAACAGAAGACCTTGCATTTTTCGGAAACGAAAAAGATGGTATCGTAAATCTCTCCATTAAAAAAGAAGAATTGATCATTGTAAGGTTTGATACCAAAAGCTTGACCAAAACCATTGAGAAAAAAATTGACCTGCCGGAAGTAACAAAAAATTTTATGAGTGAGCAGGTCGTTGATTTTAATAATAACAATTATTACTGGATACATAGCGATTGGGACAAAGCAAATGAAACCGAAATGCTCTACTATGATAAAATTGATGTGGGAACAGGAAAAATAACAGATGCCAATCACAAATTAATTGAAACTACAAAAATTGCAGGCCAAACCGCGGTGAGAGGTTTTTATAATTACAAAACCACCAGTAAATACCAGTACGATTATGACGTTGACCGGAAAAAATTATTGGTAAGCTATAGGTTGTATCCCGAGGAAAAGAATGATAAAAAAAATTACGATAAAATCGGCTTGCAGGTTTTTGACGAAAATCTGAATAAGATATGGGGAAATGAATTCAGGATGCCTTATACAGAAGCGATCATGGACAATTCTGATTTTTCAGTCGATTCCAAAGGCAATGCTTATCTTCTTGCCAAGGTATATGATAATGATTCGAGGAGAGAAAAAGACAAAAGCACGGGAAAGCCGGCTTATCATTATGAAGTATTCAAATTCACGAAAGACAGTAAAAAAATTCTCATTGCACCTATTTCAGTCGACGATAATTATATTAAGGAAACTACACTGATTGAAAATTCGATGCATGATATGATCATTGCCTGTACATACAGCAAAAAATCAAAAGGCAATGGTACGGATGGAATATTTTTAGCGATGCTTGACCAGGATGGCAAAGTCATAAAATATAAAAACGGAGCTTATGAATTTCCAAAACAGGAGCTTGAAAAATTTGAATCTGCAAGAAGCAAACGCAGGATGGAAAGAAAAGATGATTATGAAGCGCCGAATCTGAAAGTGAGAGATGTGCTGGTTGAAAGCGATGGAAGTATTTTTATTTCCTGTGAAGAATATCATGTTGAGGTACGTTCATACACCGATTCAAGGGGATACACCACTTATTCTACTACTTATTATTATGAGGATATGCTGGGTTCAAAAATTAATGCTTCGGGAAAATTTGAATGGCTGCGGAAAATCCCCAAACGTCAAAGAGGAAGCAGCGGCAGAGGCACGATGGGTTTTAAATTGATCAGTGATCCTTCTGGTTATTATTTCCTGTACCTCGATAATTTAAAAAATCTGAGCATAGCTGAAGACGAAGTTCCCAAATACCATGTGGATGGATTCGGCGGACAGGTTGTTGTGTCTAAACTGGATAAAAGCGGAGTACTCAGCAAAGAACTTCTTTTTGATACAAGAGAAGAAGACATTATGATTTTCCCTGCTGATTTTTACAAAATAAATGGCAACCATTTTATTGGAAGGGCAAAACTTAAAAAAACATTGTTCCAGCCTTTACTGATAACTGTAAATTAAATGTTCATATTATAGATGAAAGGAATCAATAACCTTATAAATAAATTATCTTGTTTAGCTTATATCCGGATTATTTTGAATTATGTGTATAATAAATTATAGCATCTACAGGATTTTTTAATGCAAGAAAAGTACTCCTGTTTTCGTCCCAGGTAACTCCAAAAGCGCCCATATAAATTTTATCCTGCTTGTCTGCATAGATCGAGGTAATATAATGTTTGAACGGAAAAACATTCTTCCAGGACATGCCTTGGTCAAATGACATTAATACTTCTGCGGGCAAGGCGTCCTCACCCTGGGAGTGACCGACAAATTTGTAGAGATACCCTTTGCTGGTACTAATCTGGTTGGGATTAGTTCTCCTCACTCTGTCATAAGCAAGCAACTGCCAAGTATCCCCATTATTCAGAGAGAAATAATCTTTTCCGTCTGATACTGCAAATAAAGTATCTCCATTTGCAGTAAATTCCCGAATCTGGTCAAGATTACCCGCAACTGTTATCCAGGTTTTACCGCTGTCAACAGTCTTTAAGATTTTCAGATTGGCGCCAATAATCAGCCGATCATAAATATTTCCATAAATCGCATCAACAGCCAGTTCATCTTTTATCACGATTTTATTCCATTGAATCTGATCCTGCGCAGCAGTTTGCTTTTTCTGGCATTGTGATGAAAGGAATGCCAGAAAAAACAAACAAACAATGTAATTCATATAATTGATTTTGTGCGGAAGCAGGATTTGCTAATTAAAATTACTCCGATTTATTCATTTTGTCCTACTTATCCATACCTTATTTGACTACTTTAAAGCTATTGATTTGACTGCCTATAATAACATTATAAAAATATACGCCCCGGGCCAGGTTAGAAGCATTTATTTCTGTTGTATAGTTACCGGCGTCCTTAATTTGATCTTCAATTATCTTCAGTTTTCTTCCACTGGCATCTATTAACGTAATGGAGACATGAGCAGTTGTTTTTAAACTATATTGTATAAATCCCTTTTCTCTGATAGGATTGGGAAATATTCTCACTCCATTAAATAATGAAATTTCTTTGGCTCCTTCCTCAGTAGTCGCTTTCATTTCAACCAAGGAATTTTGACTTCCTATTGCCAATGGAGCTACTTCGTTTGGGGTAGCAACAATTTTCGCCACCACTTCGGACCCAGCATGTGCCCAAAAACCATTTCTAAAAATGATATCATGACCCGCGAGAAAGTTACATTTTACAGTGCTGTTTATTTCAAATCCTCCTTTAATATCATCTATAACATTTCCCGATGCATCTTTTTGGACATCTCCGACATACATATCACCTCCAAAACTAGTTGATCCCGGAGACGTGGCTGCAGTGTACCGGTAAGTATAAGAAACACTGGCATCGGTTGCTATAAATGCGGAACCATTTGCTCCATCAAGCAAAGCTTTCCCGTTTTCAGCAAACCAGATATCTGCATTTCTTCCCGATCCGGCAAAAGCAGCTCTGAGCAATGATCTCGAATCCCTGGTTGAATTAGGAGTAACATCAAAAGGATATTCAGGAGTGCTATAATGGATCATTGGAGTAGCTCCGGTAAGGAAAATGGATTGAAAGCTACTTGCTACATCCTCCCAATTCTGCCAAACTTTGTCGACCATACAATGATGAATATAAAAAATGGGGTCTCCGGGGGAGGTTGAAATAAAACTCATAGTTCCACCTACCCAGCTATGTACATTATCATGATAAAATTCCAGGCGATGGGAAAAATCGCTTGAAGTAGCGCTCTTAGAAGTAGTGTTGATAAAAAAGGTTGTTAATGCCATTGTATTACTAATATCTGTAACTGTTGGCAATGAGGAGGTGCTACCTACACTTCTGGTAAATCCCCAACCAGGAAATTTACTGCTGTTGAGAAAGCCATTACTCCAGAAAGTAGGTGACGAATTATTTTGATCAGTTGCCCAGTTCCAATAGGGAATACTTAGGTAAGTATAACTTGTATTTGTAGCTCTCATGCGTTGCTCCATATCATTAAGGAAAAACCTGTGCCATGGTAAAAATAGTTCACCATTATTCCCTGAAACGGTATGAATAACGGCAGCATGGCCGGAATGAGCAGTTACAAAATTTGGAATCGTACCGTTAGTAAAAAGAATATTGAATGCGGCAACATAATCATCCATTTCCTGTTGCGTAAACTCGCGGTAATCTTTTCGGATTGACTGTGCCGTTGCATTAAAAAAACAGAATACCGGCAACAGAAATATAATTAGTATTTTTTTCATATTGCTATGATTTTAAATTAAAAATTTTATTTAATTACCGTGTTGTGGCTGCGTTTGTCTTGATTTCGAGTTGATCTATTCTCTTTACAAGTAATTCATTTTGTTTTTTTAATTCAATCATGTATAAAGTAAGCTCCTCAATCTTTTCCAGGAGTTTGGCATTCATTACCCCTAGCTCAATTCCATTTTCTTTTACTTCTTTAGCTGCCGGCATATTGGGTAGATGATAATTTTGCTGAACGAATTTCTCAAGTTCTGTTAGAGAAAGTGCTTTGTAATTTTTTTCAAACACATAATCCGGCCATGGATTGGTGTTGGTTACGCGTACTTCCCGGGCTCCGATTTTTCCTTCGACAGCAAGTTTAAACGTGCCAGGGCTGGCGGTGCCAATACCAACACTTCCATTACTTTTAAAAACTGCAATATCAATCGTGGTTACGCCAACTGTGCTTTGAATTCTCGTATCGGCGGTTATATCACGATTTAAATAAAGTGTACCGCCATTTTTTGCATTGATCACAAAATCACCTGCATTACATCTTATACCAGCCTTCGTGGCATCAAAGGCTGCTAATTCGTTAATATAAATCTGATTTATTCCCGTTAAAAGGGAAGCATTTCCAACCACCTGTAATTTAGATTGTGGAGTAGTAGTTCCAATGCCAACGTTCCCGGTATTGGTATTTGAAATATTAGTTCCGGTAGTTGTCCATTGCGCAAAAAGAAAATTAAAAGAAACGACGAAGATCAGCATGAGGAGTAAATGTTTCATAAAAGTTAGTTTTGAAGTTTTGAAGAAAATTCACTTAAAAAAAATACGAAAGCGTGATCAATTAATCTCAATAGGTCAAAAACCAAATTAGGTCAAAAATAAATTACAGCGATTATCATTTTATGTTCGTGCATTATTTGAAGATAATCGTGTCAATTTGTGTCATAAGTGTGTTAGAGTTTTTTTACGTTTATCCGGACAAGACTGATGAATTTATATTCGTATAAGTGCAACCATTTATTCGCTTTAAATGCTTTTGATAATTTTGATTGCATTAACCGAATTTCAAATCTTATATCTATTAAGAAAACAAGAATGTTTTTACAATCTTAGAATTATTTTTTAAGCTGTGGCTGATTTTTTTCCTACTCATAAAGGCATACCATTAGAAGTTTTATAAAGTTCCACTAGTTCAGCTAAGATTTCTTTTCAGCCGATAACTAATAAATGTTTCACTCTTTTAGGTCCGAATATTTTTTTTATAAAAAACCTGTATCAAGGTCGCATAAAAAAAAATTAACAAAAAAAAATATCAATTTATCTAAACATAAAACAAAACTCAACAATGTATCGGCATAGTACATCTCGAATTTATCCAATAGCGGAACATCAAATTATTTATACCCAAAGACCAATTGCTGACTATTGAGTTCCGCAAAACTGCGTGATAGTGACAGAATGTGTAGAGGTAACTCGTTGAAGACTGTAGTATAAATATTTGCAGTTACCGAATTATTGTAAGCATCCGAAAATAAACCATTCATTCCGTTTCTGCTGAAAGGACTGTTTCGCTTCCTTCCCGGTCGGCCGAATTTAAACTGAGGCCGTCAAACGTGAGCATCGTGTAGGTATTGTTTTTAAAAATAATTTGCTTGAGAAGCGATGTTGATTTATAATTTCCTAATTCTTTATTGCTTAACAGCACAAAACTGACCTGGTAATTATCAAATAATTGCTTTGCTGTAAACGGCTGCCCGGTCTTTAAAAATAAAATCATATTGTTTCTGTCTGTTTCGCGTCTTTCAAAATCCAGGTAGGGATTTGAATAAGTAATTCCGATGGAAACCATTTTCCTGGCAGTTGCCATGACAGGGAATAAAGACGGATCGCCTTCTTCACAAAGAATTACTTTATCAGAAGGAATGTTTTGGACAATATACTGATACATTTCAATTTTATCTTTCTCATTCTCCTGTGCGAGGTTTTGCGCGTGGAAAAAAACAAAGTCCTGCCTGTTTTGATAAAATGGAAAGTAAATGATTGAACAGAGAATTACCAGGATTATGAAAAGCTGGTTTGCTTTTAGCACATCATTGAGGGAGTTTACTTTTATGCTGATAAAGCCCTCGGCCCACCGAACCAATGGACTGATTAAAAAAATAAATCCAAATCCAAAAAATACCGATTGTACTGCCTTTAAGTAAAAAAAATAATGAAATGATGGAACGGTACCAGGCAAATGAATATTGAAATGACGATCAGCGGAAGCAACAATTGTTGAATAGATAAACATGATGATTGAAATAAAAAACCAGCTCAGAATTATCTTCCGAATCAGTACGTGTTTAAAGTTTTTGTAAAACCATACAAAGCCGACAATAGAAATTAAAAATGAAACAGAAACATTTTCCCTGATCAAAACAGTGAAATTGTGCCAGTCAAAAATTGAATCGACATATTCAAATGGCATCCTGTTAAGAAAATGCAAATGATACTTCCCGACGATGAAGAATAATAACGGAAGACTTGCAATGATAAAGGGTATAAAGGCTGCAAGGCCCTGGAATATATATTTTTTAAATAGCTGATAGTCCCTGGACCTTAAAGCTTTTGCAATATTCCCGGTCTGAACAGAAGCCATTATTAAAATAATTAAAACTGTAGGTGCAGTATGTGCGAGAAAACCGATTCCGGCAGCGCATCCAAGAATAACGAACCATAAATATTTTTGCGTGGAAAAAGCTTTATAGCAAAGGATGATATTCAGGTAAAATATAAATTGTGCAAAGCAGACAGGGTACAGCCACGGTGAATAAGTGGCTGCATCAAAACCCGGAATATTTCCCGAAGCTAAAAACAAATAGGAAAGCAAGCAGGCCAGCGCCATTCTCAAATCAAAAAGCACGGTTAGCATAAGTACAAATGCAAGAGGGCCAAGCAAATTCAAATACACACCAGCACGAGCAAGCACAATATTTACAGGCAATCCTGTAATTTTAACAATCAGTGTCTCAATAGACGACAGCATTGGATTATACCATAAATATGCACCAGCGTAATTCGGATCTTTGCCAAATTTCCCATCAAGGGCTCCCTGGACATACGACATGTCCCTGTAAAAATCTGTATCGTAAAACCAATGTAAATCGGATGTAGTTCTATAACATTGAATAAAGGCTGCCAATACCATCAAAATAATAGCAGCTATGAACGCGGCTTTATTCTTATTTTCTGTTACATGCAAGCCTGACATATACAATAAAATTATTTAGTAGTCTTAAAAAAAATATCCGCAATAATGAATATGACAGATGATAAGCAGTCTTTCATTAGAAGAATTGGAAAATAGAAAGATGAATGATTACCCTGAATTTTGGGAAATATAAAACTTATTCAAGGCAAGACGCTCAAAAAATATCAGAATAGAATTTTCTCCGGAAAGCAATCGCTGAACTAATCAGGTAGGGAATCAGCTTGTAGGTGATAAGCAAAATTTAGTAAAATATTTCATAGCACATACATGCTTTCTTTAATTAACAATTTAGTAAAATGAATAGGATAATGATTAGATAGTTATTAACACCGTCTCCACTTTTATTAGCAAGTACAAAGAAAAGGAATTTTTACATACCTGGGGCCACAGTTATCCTGAATGCCTGAAAGAATTACACGGCCAACAATTCTTGCCTGATATGGTTAACTTAGTGGTTAATGAACAGTTGGAATAACTGCTGTTAAAAGATAAAATGCCTGCGCATGAAGCCTGTCATTATCATTGAATATTGTCCTAAATGCGGCTGGATGTTGCGCGCAGCATATATGGCCCAGGAACTATTGACCACTTTTACCGGCGATATCAAATCAGTAACACTCGTTCCCAGTGAAACAAATGGCCGTTACCAGATTTTTATTGATGATAAAAAAATATTCGATCGTAAAGATTTTGGCGGATTTCCTGAAATAAAAGAGATCAAACAAATGGTGAGAGATGTAGTGAATCCGGAAAAAAGCCTGGGACATGCAGATAACAAATAGAGACTCCCATTAAAAACAATCCATGCAAATCTGTATAATGCTGTTATAGAAAGATCCAAATCATTTCCGCAATATCAATGTGCACGTGTGTTAAATGGGTTGTTGTTGTGTAATTAGCAGCCTGTTAAAAAACTCTTTCTGCAGTCCAATAAGCGGCAATCAAAGCGATGATTCCTGATATTGGATAAACAATATATTTTCTATAATAAGTTTTTTTGCCAAAAGGAATTATGATAAGGGCGAATACGCTTATGATAACTGCAATCTGCCCTATTTCAACGCCTGCGTTAAAAGAAAAAATGGATGCATAAAATTGATTGCGCGGCAAACCAATTTCATTCAAAGCATTTGCAAAGCCCATTCCGTGTATCAGTCCAAATATAAATACCACCAGTATACGCCATGCTTTCAGTTCAGTGAGCAGAATATTTTCCACAGCAACAAACATAATTGACAAAGCAATAATCGGTTCAATGACAGCACCGGGAGCTATGATGAGATTTTTCATACTCAATGCCAGTGTAATTGAATGCGCCACAGTAAATGCTGTAGCCTGCCAGAGGATTGTTTTTATCCGGTTGTTCAACAGGCATAAACTCGTAATAAATAAAATATGATCCGCTCCTCCTGGAATTATATGACTGATGCCCAGCTTCATATAAAACCATACAATATTTTCAAGAGGAGCTTTTTCCAATGCATAGTTAATAGTATGCGCTTGCAATGGTAAAGCGGGTAACATCAATGTGAACAGCAGCAAAAAAAAAGTTAATTGCTTTAATTTATTTTTCTGTTCCATTGATTTTTTGACTTTTAATAAAGAATGACCGTGATTTTATTAAAGATTTTTTAAAGTATTCAAACTCTCGGTTTTTAAAGATTCGGCAATATTGGGATTCAATTGAAGTGATTCCTGTAGTTTCGATTTCGCAGTTAATTTATCACCGGCTTTAGCATAAATCAATCCCGCATGACAAAGAAGTACGGGGTTTTTGCTATTGGTTTTGAGAGCTGGTTGCAGGTACGACAATGCTTTTGCATAATCTCCTTTGCAATAATACACCCAGGCAACAGTTTCGTTCACATCAATATTTCCCGGCCGCCGGTTATATTCAAGTAAAGCATGCTCAAGCGCCTGATCATAATTCTTAATTTTTAAATATGCATAAGCCAGTTCACGATCTGCGTAATGACCGATGCTCTCATCATTCTGGCCACTTTGAGTATCTTTAGTCAACCCTTCGATTACTTTTTTTGCGATGAGGTTTGCTTTTTCGTTTTCTCCAGTTAATTTATACACGTCAACCAATTCTTCTTTAAACGAATAATCATTTACAAGAGAATCGGCTTTTTGATAATAAACAATTGCTTTTTGATAATTTTTTTCAGCCATCGCAATTCTTGCCAGTCCTGCAAAAGCATACGCATAACCTGGTCTTTCATCCAGTGCAATCGTATAATGTATTTCCGCGCTTTTAAGATCGCCGGTATTTTCATACAAATGACCCAGTTGAACTCTTGTCCACTCCGTAGCCTCATCTCCCGGTGCACCTGCATCGACTGCCATTTTCATAGCCTGTATCGCTCCCGGGTAGTCGCCATAAATTTCACGCAAATAAGAAACCCGTGAATAAGACCTGAGATCCGGGCGTATAGAAATCATTCTGTCGGCATTGACTACGGCAGAATCATAATTTCCGGTTTCTACATTCCCATCTACAAGGATCCCGTAAATAAATGCATTATACGTGTTGATCTGTTGCGCCTTTTGAGCAATCGTCAACCCTTCGGAGAAATGGTGCTGGGAAAGATATATAAGAGACTTAAATGTCAGCGCTTCAAAATTGAGCGAGTCCGTTTTCAATACATCGTTCACATATTTTAACGCAGCCTGATCATAATACATGTAATTGCCCGTTACCCTCGCCTCTTGTATAAACAAAGCGGCAAGTGCCAGCGTAGATTTTATATCCTTGGGATTTTTTTTCACTGCACTTCCTAACGATGAAGCATAATTGCGCATAATTTCCCATTCCCTGGTTTGTGCAGACGAGCCTTTCCGATCGAGCAAGGTATAGGACTTTGCCTGTTTGCTGTAATAGCTTAAAATAATCAGCGCGGCAGCAGCCGCAAAAAGAATAAGACAAATTGTATAGATAAAATTCTTTTTCATACGTGATAGTTTAGGAACTTCAGATTTGAATGATTTAATGATTTAGTATGTAGGTTTTAATTATTGTTATATTTCGCACAGAGCTAACAGAGAAAAAGAGAAAGCTTGCTCCTTTTCTCTGTTAGCTCTGTGCGAAAATTTTCATACTAAATCAGTTAAATCATTCAAATCAGAAGTTCAGTTTATTGTATTATCTACGGAAAAAATGTTGAACCCGATTGAACTTCTGATTTATTCTGATTTGCTCTGATTTTATTCTGATTTTTTTTAGTTCCGAAATCAGAATAAAATCAGAGCAAATCAGAAGTTTATTGTTTTACCAGGCTAATAGTTTGCCTGGCCGTTCCATTTCTTAATGCCTGGATAAAGTAAGTGCCTTTAGCTACATTACCGGCATTCCATTGTACAGTATAAAAACCTGCCTCCTGTTTTTGATTGACCAATATTTTTACCAACTCACCCTTTACATCATACACTGCAATCGTTATCATCGAAGGAGCTTGTACACGATACCTGATCGTATTGTTATCAACAAATGGATTCGGTGAAGATTCCAGGAAAAGCTCGGGTGAAGCAAAATCAAGCTTGCTTACAGGTTGTGATAAATTTGTTTCTGTGATCGCATCCGATTTGGCAGCAGGTGTATTATTCACTGCCAATCCGCAACAGGCGCTGATACCGGACCATGGAGTTTGAACATATGGGAACGATGTTTTGAAGCTGGTATCATTCGCGTTTACCCCGGTGTTATAACTCAAAACATTGACCAGATCCGGAGTTACCGGGCTGGAACCACTTGTAAAATCATCATACCATAAACCTATTGCAGCAAGAACAACTCCACTGACAGCCTGCAATTCAATACGCGTAACATCATCTTCCAATCTTCTTCCATTCGGAAAACCATCCATATTCGGAATGAACTGAAGAGAGCTATTGCTATTATAAGTTGGATTGGTTAAACCCAATACTGCAGCCTGCACCAAACCAAGCGGACTAAAATCAGGATCATTACGCGGCGTAGGAGGAACGGCCATGTTTAACCGAAGCATATCGCCTCCGTTGGGCAGAAAATTATTGATGAAAGGTTTCCCTGCTGCCAATGGGTTCCCTGCTTTGCCTGTCGCCAATTGATAAGGACGCAAATTAGGAACACCCGTATTAAAAATGGGCCAGAGATCAACTGAACGCGGTGAATTGGAAGCGGGCAAGAGCAGCGTGCCAAATATCGCATCATCCAATGCAGTACCGGCGAGCGCTGTACTTCCTTTCAATCCAAACAGACCATTTTGATTATCGCCGAATCCAAATGCCCCGAGAGAATTTCTTTGTATGCGCAGGGGTTTCAATGCCGGAATTGCTCCACCGAAGAAATTATCATCCATATAAAGCGCCAATTCAGGATTATAAAAATATTTCCCGAATGTTTTTATGTTTGGAAGATCCTCGTAAGGAGTCAAAGAATTCCAGAAATCTTTTTTCCCGACTGGTATAATAGCTTCGTTGGTGAGTGGCATGCCCAATCTCGAAACCTGTACCCAGTCGCCTGAATATTTGCTGACAATCTCATCATTATCATTTGGAAAGAGCCCGGTTTGAGTATATGCTACTCCGGATACGAATGGTTTAACCAATGTTTTAATCTTTCTCCTGCTGGCTGAGGCCCATACACCGATTACATAATCCGGATCAAGGATATCTTTTGATTGGGATACCGGCTTATGATCTTTTTGAAGTGTTGAAATATCAACCTGGATCGCGAGAACAGAAACATTTTTACATTTCAAACCATCAGCAGGTTTTGTTCCGGTGGTGCGTGGTGCATCACCCAAATCGAAAATGCCTCCGAGGTCAACAAAGAACGGATCATCGGCAGTACCGCAAAAAACTTTTTCACCTGTAGCAGCAGTAGCGATTGACTGATCGACCAATGTATTATAATCCGGAACATTCAATCCGACAGGGGAACTGATAGAACGCGGACCGATATTTGGCGGAGGAACGACACCATCAGTTATTATAAACCTCCAGTTTTTACCGCCATCCAGAGTTCTTTCCAAAGTATACATTGTTTTCAGGTTTTGTTTACCCAAACGGATATTGAAAAAAGTAGAAGGGTCTTCATTAAATTTTCTGAATTTAAACCGGTAAATAATATCATCGCCCGGCGTTTTGATATTATTATCAACATGAATCTCATATTGGATATGTTCTCCAAATGAATAATAATTCGGACCGCCTTGTGGTAATTGCATCGGAATATAACAGGCTATAATATTTATTTTATCGGGATTATCAGGACTTCTGAAAGCGTACAAATCTGTATTGTCCGCCAATGGATCATTCGCAATCAGCGGAGCTTCCCGGTGGCTGGATGCTCCTACAGGGATAGTATTGATCAGCATTGTGATCAATAAGATAGAAGCATAGATTTTCTTTTTCATCTTTAAATAATTTTATAATGATTTTTTTTGATTATTGAACATCAGTGCCTCTCCATGGCGCCTGCACATACGGGAATGATGTTTTGAAACTGGTATCATTGCTATTGACACCGGTACTGTAAGTCAAAACATTCACCAGACCTGGTGTTACAGGATTGGGGCCGCCGGTAAAATCATCATACCATAAACCAATAGCCGCCAGAACAACTCCGCTCACTGCCTGTAATTCGATGCGCGTAACATCATCTTCGAGTCTTCTTCCATTTGGGAAGCCATCCATATTGGGTATGAACTGGATGGATGTGTTCTTATTATACATAGTATCTGTCAGTCCCAATACAGCAGCCTGCACCAATCCCATGGAACTGAATTTGGGATCATTCCTCCGTGTTGGGGTAACAGCCATGTTTAACCGAAGCATATCGCCTCCGTTTGGCAGGAAATTACTGATGAAGGGTTTGCCTGCGGCGAGCGGGTTTCCGCCTTTTCCCGTTGCTAATTGATAAGGCCGGAGATTGGGAACACCTGTATTGAATATCGGCCATAAATCAACTGATCTCGGCGAACGTGGAGCAGGCAATAATAATTTCCCAAAAGCTGCATCATCCAATGCTGTTCCGTTAAGAACCCGGTTTCCTTTCAAAGCGAATAAACCATTCTGATTGTTTCCAAATCCAAATGCTCCCAATGAATTTCTCTGGATACGCAAAGATTGAAATGCTGGTATCGCGCCACCAAAGAAAGTATTATCCATATAAAGCGCGAGCTCAGGGTTATAAAAATATTTTCCGAAAATATTCAGGTTAGTTAAATCTTCATAAGGAGTCAAACTATTCCAGATATCTTTCTTGCCAATAGGAATAACTACCTCATTGGTTAGTGGCATACCCAGCCTGGAAACCTGCACCCAGGGACCAGAATCCGATATTGGATTATCATCCCGGTCATGATCTGATTTATTCATGTCGTCGGCATCAATTTTCAATTCATTCAAGGTCCTTATTTTTCTTCTGCTTGCAGATGCCCATACTCCGATCACATAATCAGGATCCAGAATATTTTTTGCTTTGGAAACGGACTTATGATCTTTTTGAAGTGTTGCAATATCTACCTGCAAACAAATTGCATGTATGTTGAAACGTGCAAGCCCGTCTCTCGACTGCGTGTTTTGTCTGGGCAGATCACCCAAATCAAAAACACCACCGAGGTCAACAAAAAAAGGATCGTCCGCAGGACCGCAAAAAACTTTTTCTCCCGTATGCGCAGTAGTGACTGCCTCGTTGATAAATGTATTGTAATCTGCAGTGTTCAGCCCGACCGGAGAACCAATTGAACGGGGGCCGATATTATTTGGAGGAACGATTCCTTCATTAACAATAGTGCTGAACGAATTACCGCCGTCGGTACTTCTCTCACAGCGATAAGTAGTTTTCAGATTCTGTTTCCCCAGACGGATATTAAAAAAAGTAGTGGGGTCTTCGTCCTTTTGTTTGAAAGTAAACCGGTAAATAATATCATCACCCTCCGTTTTAATATTATTGTCGATATGAATTTCGTAACGGATATCATCTCCAAAACTGTAATAATTTGGTCCGCCGAAGGGCAATTCAGCAGGAATATAATTGGCGATGATGGTGATTTTATCCGGCTGATCGGGACTGCGGAATGCATAAAGGTCGGTGTTGTCAGCCAATGGATCATTCGCGATCAGTGGGGCTTCCCGGTGACTGGAAGACATCAGTATCGCTGAAAAGCCAATTACGCCGATCATGGCAATAATGAATCCAGGCCTCCCTTTTGAAATTGATTTTTGTTTCATCTTTAAAGGTTTAATTTGAAAGAATCATTAAAAAAGCTGTACTCTGTTTTGAAATGATAACAGGGGTAATGAATCGAAATAGCAGCTTTGAAGGGGTAAGGATTACTGACAAAAGGTTGTAAGGCTTGGGTATATACGGGAAGAAAAATGGAATAGATTTTAGAAACCGGTTTTTATTTTATGAGCCTGGGAAGTTTATACCTTTCCAAAGTTTTAAGCAGGTCGACCACCTCGTGTAGTGAATGTGGATTTATTTTTCAACTTGCAACACGAGGTGGTCGACCTGTTTAAAACTTTGGAAAAGTTAAAATCAAAGCGAGAGAAATATCTTTTAACTGTTGGCATCAAAAAGAAAGGAACCAGGCCAAGGGATTTCAGGAATAAGAAATAAGGAATGAGGAATGAGAAAGTGGCATGCTTACTTTCTCATTCCTTATTTCTTATTCCTTATTCCTCACAGGTCAATCTTTAATGCCATACATTTTTTTCGTCGTATCTCCCATAATCTTAATTGCTCTTTTCCTGGAAAAAATATGTTGCATAAAAAAAGTTGCGAGTTTGTTACCGCCGCCACTTGTAAAAGAGGCTGTTTTGCCGATCTTATCCAAACATTCCTCCACTACATCTTCGGGTAGCTGTGGCCGTGGGGCGGCAAACCCGATCTTTCCTGGTTTGGAATTGATATAGTTGGGTGTTGTAGTTGCTCCTGCACAACATGCGATTACATCTACCCCTTTTGATTTCCATTCATACCATAAACTTTCTCCCAGCACCCTGATGAATGCTTTCGAAGCCGCATAAGTAGCGAGAAATCCTGATCCCTGGAAACCAGCTAACGATGACATAAATATAACTGCGCCCCTGCCTTGTGTCAACATCGGTGCTGCTAATGCATACACAAGTTGAAGAGGAGTTACAATATTCACAGCAGCAATATGAACGTGTGTAGCTGCAGCAGTGTTAATGAAAGGCCCGATATACGATGACGCCGCATTATATACCAGGCAATTAATTTTCGTATTACCAATTGCGTTCATTATGAATTGCGTTGCATCGGGTGAAGCAAGGTCACAAGTTATTGTCTGCACATTTATTTTGTATTGAGATTCCAGTTCAGCCGAAATTGATTGCAATAATTCTTCACGTCTTGCTACCAGCACCAGGTCCAGCCCATGTGCTGCAAGCGCGTTTGCCCATGCAGCTCCCATGCCTTCGGACGCTCCGGCAATTAATGCAACAGGGCCATATTTTTCTTTGAATGAATTCATAATATCTATTTTGATTGTGCTGCAGCAAAAGGATAAACCGATCGCCACATGCGATACAATACAATAATTGGGAAAACAGCCCATGCAGCATTCGACAGCAATACGCGGAACAGTTGGGGAGTAGCATGTTCTCCATTTATTTCTTCAAATAAAATAATCGTCACATTGGTGAGCATCACAGCTGCCCATATGATGCTGCCGAAACGGATCCAGTTTTTTCCCTTTGCGTACGCATAGATCGCAAAAACATAAAAAGGACCGAAGAACAAGGAATCGATCCATATCGTTGCACGCCACCAGGCAGGTCTTGCCATGAGCACAGGATCAAAATTTTTTCCATACCAATGCACGAGATCCACCAGTTTCGCCGGTGGCCATAAAGGATAACTGAAATGCTCAGGGTCCGCGATCACGAGCTGTTCCAGGTCAACAATATAGGTTATGAAAAAAAGATTGATGATGAAGAAAATAATCAATGCAATATCTACCGGACGTTTGGAAATTGGCAGGGAAGGCGGTTGCATAAAAAAGTTTTAGGATTTTAAAGTACTTAAAATAGATGAGACGGAGCAAGTTCGGCTTATATGGTTCATTATTTTGCTGCCTTTTGAGGAATTCGTAAATTCATAGGAGATGAAAGCTCCCCTCCTCACCTTACTGCTGTCTTTAAGTTTAACTATCAGTTATGCCCAGCCGTATTTTGACAGCCTGCTGCATGAATTGCATCATGCGAAAGATGATACCAACAAAGTAACTGTTCTTTGTGCATTGGCGCAGTATCATGAATATATTCAGCCTGACAGCAATCTCTATTACATAAATAAAGCCATAGAACTCTCGGAAAAAATAAATTATCCCTACGGCAAACTGCTGGCCCTGGTTCAAATGTTTTTCGGAGCGAATTTAAGAGCAGATTACACGAAAGCTCTTGAGATTGCACAGAACAATCTTAATGTAGCTAGTGAATTGAAGAAAGACAGACTGTATAATATGGCGATGATGCACCTGGAGATATCCCTTGTTAGTAATGAAATGGGGGATCAAAAAAAACAAATCAGTGAAACCCTGTATGCATTTGAGCTTCAGAAAAAGTCAGGTCAATTGGATGGAGATTTCTGGGGCGCATTTTCAACTTTGAGTGGCGTATATTTATTCTCTCATCCTGATTCAGCCTTGTATTATGCCCGCAAAGGATATGAATTGTCGCATCTGCCCTCTCACCAAAAACCATACATGTGTTTAGCAACTGCTTTTTTAGCGAATACATTCCAGGCAATGGGAAATTATGATTCGGCAAGCCGGTATTACCAGGAGGCGCTTCAACAGAGCATTGCTTATAATAATGTTTATATCCAGGCAAGGATTTACAGGGATATGGCCAGGCTCTTCAACAAAATGGGAGTAACGGATTCATGTTTGCATTATGCACAGCTTGCTCTTCAGCTTTGCCATCAATATAATTTTGGTGATTATGGTTCACAGGTGGGACAAATACTTTCAAATCTGTATGAATCACAACACAAGCCCGACAGTGCTCTCAAATACATGAAAATTACACAGGCCGCCAAGGATTCAATTTTCAGCCCGGCAAAAATGCAACAGTTTCAATTGTTGTTATCCAAGGCTGATCAAAAACAAAGGGAAGCCACAGCAGCTGCGGAAGGATATCGCAACAAAGTAAAATTATATTCTCTGATTGCTGTTGCTTGCGTTTTCCTGATCTTGTTGCTTATCCTGTACCGGAACAACAGACAAAAGCAAAGAGCGTTTACTTTAATCAAACAACAAAAACATGAAACGGATATACAAAAAGTAAAAGTGGAACAAGCTTACCAGGAACTCAAATCCGCACAGGACCAACTCATCCAATCAGAAAAAATGGCTTCATTGGGAGAACTCACTGCAGGCATTGCGCATGAGATACAAAATCCATTGAACTTTGTCAATAATTTTTCTGAAGTGAATACAGAATTGCTGGATGAGATGGAACTGGAAATCGACAAAGCCCGTCCCGAAGATTTAAAAGCTATCTTAAAAGACATCAAAGAAAATGAACGAAAAATAAATCATCATGGCAAACGTGCCGATGCTATTGTAAAAGGAATGTTGCAACATAGCCGGAGCAATGCAGGACAAAAAGAACTTACTGATATAAACGCACTGGCCGATGAATATTTAAGATTAAGCTATCACTGTTTGAGAGCAAAAGAAAAATCTTTCAATGCATCCATCCAAACAGACTTTGACAAAAGTATCGGGAAAAAAAATATTATCCCGCAGGATATCGGAAGAGCATTGCTGAATTTATACAACAATGCATTTTATGCTGTAATGGAAAAATCCGCCTTCGCTAAAGTTACTTCGTCCGCAGTAGCTTTAGCGAATGACGACGGTTCCGGATATGAGCCGACAGTTATTGTCAGTACAAGAAGAAACGGAAATAAAATTGAAATCAGGATCAGGGATAATGGCATGGGCATCCCGGAAAAAGTATTGAATAAAATTTTCCAACCCTTCTTCACTACAAAACCCACAGGACAAGGAACAGGACTTGGCTTATCATTAAGTTATGACATCGTTAAAGCACATGGAGGAGAGATTCATGTAGAAACCATAGAGGGGGAATGTGCAACATTCATTATTCAATTGCCAGGCAATGTTTAAGAATTTAGCGGCCGGATTTTACTTCAAAGATATTTCAATACGTTTCAGTAACTAAATACCGCACCTCGCTTACTTAAAATTTTCTTTCGTCTGTTGAAGTTCCAAATTTGCAGCGACATCAACAGTTAAAAAACCTGTTTGCATATGAAAAATAAATCCTACGCGCATGGCGCAAGTTCACACCCGCTACTCAGCGAAACTATTGGAGAAAATCTCCGCAGAACGGTATCTGCTTTCCCGGAGAAAGAAGCACTTGTTTCTATGCATCAGCAATACAGAGCAACCTATGCAGCATTCTGGCAGCAGGTTGAAGCAGTAGCGAAAAGTTTTCTTGCTTTCAATATTCAAAAAGGAGATCGTGTAGGCATCTGGTCTCCAAATCGCTTTGAATGGGTATTGATTCAGTATGCAGCTGCACGCATCGGTGCGATCCTCGTCAATATCAATCCCGCTTATCAAAGTTCTGAACTGGCTTATGTATTGGCGCAGTCCGGCACAAGTGTATTGATATCGGCTTTATCTTTTAAAGGAAAGGATTATAAAATCATGATCGATGAATCATGGCCATTATTCAATGAATTGAAAGAGGTGATTTATCTTGAACAGGATTGGGAAAGTTTTATTGCCAAAGGAAAAATAATTACTGACGCGCAATTATCGAAGGCAGAAAGCACGGTGCAATTCGATAATGCCGTCAATTTACAATATACTTCAGGCACTACGGGATTTCCAAAAGGAGTTACACTTTCGCATTATAATCTTTTAAACAACGGATATTTTATCGGCAGGCGACTTAATTATACTGCCGGAGAAAAAGTGTGCATCCCTGTTCCTTTTTATCATTGTTTTGGAATGGTCATTGGTAATTTATGTTGCACATCGCATGGAGCCTGTATGGTGATACCTTCGGAAAGTTTTGATCCGGTAAAAGTTTTGGAAGCTGTTCAGCAGGAACGTTGCACTTCATTGTATGGAGTGCCGACGATGTTTATAAGCGAATTGCAATTACCCGAATTTGATCAATTTGATCTCTCTTCCTTACGGACCGGAGTCATGGCGGGATCCCCCTGTCCCGTGGAGATCATGAAACAGGTACAATCAAAAATGTTTATGCGTGATGTTGGAATCTGCTATGGTATGACGGAAACATCTCCTGTTTCTACCCAAACAAAAATCGGCACAGCACTTGAAAAACAAGTGAGCACCGTAGGCACTGTACAGGACCATCTTGAAATAAAAATTGTTGATCCGGAAACAGGCGCTGTTGTTGATCGCAACCAGCCTGGTGAATTTTGCACGCGTGGTTATTCAGTCATGATTGGTTATTGGAACAATCCCAAAGCCACTGCCGATGCAATTGACGAAAACCGATGGATGCATAGCGGTGATCTCGCCACAATGGATGATGAAGGATATATCAATATTGTCGGGCGCATTAAAGACATGATCATCCGTGGAGGTGAAAACGTTTACCCGAGAGAGATAGAAGAGTTTTTATATACGCACGAGGCTATCGCCGATGTGCAGGTGATCGGCGTGCCATGCGCAAAATATGGTGAAGAAATAATGGCGTGGATAAAACTGAAATCCGGATTTTCAATATCGGCAGATGATTTGCTTGAATTCTGCAAAAAACAAATAGCTCATTATAAAATTCCGAAACATTGGAAATTTGTAGATTCTTTTCCGATGACGGTTACCGGCAAGATCCGCAAAGTAGCCATGCGCAAAATATCGATTGAAGAATTAGGATTGGGCGAAGTAGTGAAGATCAAAACTTCCTAACGGTTGATGATTCTTATAAATAAATTCTGTTTATCTGATAATTTATAAAAAAACCTTAAAGCTAAATGAATGGTATTGCTTTAAACCCTGAAACGATATCTTCCGGCCTTTTCCCCGTAAATCCAACGGGTGTTTCCCCAATCAATAAATTGCGTATGGCAGGAATTAGGAGTCCTGAATTCTGAAAAGCCTTGATCTGTAGGGGATCGGGGCTTTTTTCTTTCAGGTACTTCGTAAAGTACAAGCAGTGTAATAAACATTTGCATTAATAAGGAGCTATCCGATTCTTCACTCCCGCATATAGCACCTGGTTATATACTACCGGGCATGATCGTTGCAGATAGTTAGATTATCAATTGAACACCCCCCCCTTCCTACTCCACTGTTGTTGATTAAATACGACTTATGAAAAGAACAATCACACTCCTTTTAGGAATGTATATTGTCCTGCTTACCAATGCCCAGGAAAATCTTGGAATCCGAAGCAGTAATTATTCAGGCGTACAGGGTTTATTCCTTAACCCGAGTTCAATGGCTGATTCGAAATTAAAATGGGAGGTGAATGTAATTTCTGTGGGGACAATTTTCGACAATACTTTTTTTTACATACCCAAAGGTTCAGTGCCTGCGTTTGGATTTAAAAAAATTATTAATGGCATCGTCCATGAAAACCTGTTCGAAAATCATTTTGATCCAAAAAACCCTTACAAACTTTATAATATCATATTGTCCAGTGAAGTGATTGGTCCATCTTTCTATGCTAAGATTGCAAAAAATAAATGGATCGGCTTTAGCATTGCTACAAGAGCTAATGTAAACAATAATGATGTGCCTGGTCATGTTGCTCAAAATGCTTTTGCAGATTTTAAGGACCAGCGTCTTTGGAATACAACCTGGCATGACAATACAACAAAATTCAACAGCATGGCATGGCTGGAATACGGATTGCATTATGCTACTGTAATATCCAGCCACAAAAATCACGAATGGAAAGCAGGAATCAGCGTGAATTACCTGCAGGGTATCGGCGCCGCATATGCGAAAAATACGCACCTGAATTATGATATCCCCGATTCATCAAAATTTATTCTTACAAATTCATCTGCTGATTATGGATTAACAAAATATGGTTCAGTAAAAGGAACAATACCAAGCTATCGTGATTTGAATCATGGTCATGGATTCAGTACAAGTATCGGTTTCACCTATGTGTTGTTCTCTGATCAGGGCTCCTGCGGTTACGAACCCAACTCAGCAGAATGGGATGAACCAGGATATAATCCTTATAAATTCAGGATTGGCGTTTCCCTTATTGATATTGGTGTCATCGATTTCAATAGGAATGCGCGTGCTTATCATTTTAATGCTGCCAGTGTTGATTTTTCCATGAAAAAAAACACAGCAGGAAGCTCCGATTTAAATCCTGCGCTATCTGCTATTGCAGCACAGACCGATTCCCTGAAAGTGTTGACAGCAGATCATTTCAGCATGGCACTTCCTTCAGCGATCAGCATCCAGACTGACTGGAATATTTATAAAAGCTTTTTTCTAAACGCAACGATCATCAAAGGATTTGGACATGGTAATCAACAAGGAATCGTAAGACCCGATACATATTCACTCACCCCGCGTTATGAAAGTAGTCGGTTTGAAGTAAGTGTTCCGATGTCTCTTTTATATTATCATGAATGGCAGCCAAGGATCGGTCTTGCACTAAGAGCAGGTTATTTTTATTTTGGTGGCGATGCGCCTTTTAGTTTATTGGGATTGAATGATTTTGAAAGAACAGATTTTTACGCTGGCGTACATATCTTCCCGTTTGAAAAGAAACCGAAGAAAAATAATTATTATTTGTGCCCAACTGCGATTAGGTAGACTCTGATAATTCACCTGGCAAGAATTGATTCGGTTAAGTCACTCCTGAATCTTTACACTCAGCGCATCTTTTAGCTGAATACCCAATGCATAAATTTTTTGATATTTATCGAGTAGTTCTTTGCGATTGGAGACTCTTAAAAGCACGTTATTACCAAACTCGATATTTTTTGTCAACTCCTGCATTTCCTTTTGACTGATTAGCAAACCTTGATTTTTAAAATCTCCCATTGGAAACCGTTTAAGGAAATATGAACCGGAAATAGTAATGGTTGCCTGTTGTTCCGCATCCTGGTTTTCCTTGATGCTTTGAGTCATACTATAATAGGCAAATAATGAATTTTTAAGTTGAATGTCTTTCAAAAGATGCAAATTTCCGGAACTCTTCAGATCGGAGAAAGTTGCATCATTGGAAGTAAAATTCGGCCTTGCCAAAATCCCCTGGATGTCTGAAATAATTTGGTTTGATTGAATATTATCCGCCGGACCATTGATAAAACTGATCAGATCATTTCCCTTGTTCAGTATATCCTTGGTGTTTGTAGTTGCATAATTCAGCGATTGTAAATCAACATTTATATCTGCCAGTAAATTTTTAAGGTAAATTTTTTCAAGATGATTTTCTTTCCGGTTATCTCTCCATTGTTCCAGCGCCAATGTAATTGAAATACCCAGGATAATAACAAAGATTTCAACAAGGTAAGCCGGCCACATTTCTTTGATTAGGTGAAGCAGCTTATACTTTTTACCTGAAGAATTTTTTATGGACTCTTTTATGATTTCTTCGTTGAGCAATTCATTTTGTTTAATGTCCTGTTCCATAAGCCTAAACCGGGCATTGTTTCTCAATCAAAAAATTACGCTAATCTTTTGTTGAAGATAATGATTCGACAACTTTTCCAAAAAATAAAATTAAGATAAATGATTGCCTGCAATTTGCGGGTTGAGCAGATAAAATATCCACGACGAAATCGTCCTGAAAATATTTTACCATTATGCGAAGAAGGTATGCGACGTAGCGTATTATACTTCCAGGATTAGGTAGAATATTTGCATAAGAAAACCAGTTATCATTTAAATGTTCGGGAGGGGCAATGTCATTAAGTTAAGGATCGCAACTTGAAATATTGAGTGTTGAATATTGATTATTGAATGTTTTTGGGTGTATCATCAAAAAACATTCAATAATCAATATTCAACACTCAATGTTCAAGGGACAAAACCCTTAACTTAATGACATTGCCCGTAGGGATATCTCGTGAGTAGAAAATATCTGGTGCGAGATCCGACGTTCCGTAGGAACGTTTGGTGCGCTGTAAGCGTCCGCCAACTGGCGGACAGGGTTTGTGAACATGCTACCTAATCCTATTATACATGTTCTATAAGTGCTTTGACTTTCTTTTCGCTGGCTGCGTTTGAATAGACAATATTTCTCAGAACAGCAGCAACAATAATTTTACGTAAAACTTCATTGTTTCTTGTATGCCGCAACAAAATCACAGAATTTGATTTTGCATGTTTATATATCAAACTCCCCTCCAGCTTGCCGGTATTTTTGTAACCAATTGACTTCAGTATTTTTGTAAGCTGGCCATAATTTAATTCGATATCGTTATTGATGGGTATTAACATCGTTTGTCGTTTTTAAAGTATTTGCCTTATAAGTTCTGAATCGTTGAAAGGCACTGATATCAATTGTATTCGTTTTAGGCATTCTTATATTAAAATTGTCTGTTAGTTTTTCCAGGTCAAAATTAATTAAATTCCTTAAATATTGTTGTATGTAAATCCAATATCCGATATCATTTTCCGCATCATAAAGAATAAGTATTACAGGGAATAATTCATTATACCAGGTTTCCAGGTCCTTTTTATTGGTTTGAAAAGAAACCTCAGTTTTCTTCTTCAGTTCTTTAGGCTTATCAGTTGCCTTTAGCTGGATATAGATATTTCCATTTTCAAATTCTCCATCAACATTAAAAGTAAAAACGATCAAATCATATCCATAATCATCAATAACACGCTCGACAGTAAACCCATTCAGCAAAGCAAATCTTTCAACATGATTAACACTTAAGTCCGCAATGATATGTTTTCTTATTCTTTTTTTCCTTTCAGGTATCCTATTTCTTTTTTCGCTCTTTCTGATTGGCATATCTGATAATTACCCGCCGGATTTCCGGGCATCGGATTACAACTTCTTTTCCAATTTATCGGTTCTCATATCAAAATTATTAAGCGGAAAAGAAAAACTCACAGTGAAAACACGTTATCTAAGTGGAAAAAAAACTTACAGTGAAAACATCTTTATCCGCAATGTTTTTTCTGCCTTCAATTCAGGCACAAGCATGGCCAACGCACAAAGCTGCGCTACCAAGCTTGCGCCAGCGCCACGATTTTATAGATTAGATATGCTTAAGCCAGTTGAGGTGATTTATAACGCCGTAGGCGTTACAGGTCGGTAGAAAATATCATAATTATTTTTTTTGCTCCGTAGGAGCAACACAAAAGAGTGACGTACCTACGGCACGCACGGAAAGTATTTGTATTTTTTCTACCGACCTATAGCTCCTCGGAGCAATTTCAAGATCGATTTTCTTAACTTAATGACATTACCATTACCATTGCCGCACTTGGAGCCATAACTACCAAAAAAATAAGTGTTTCCAACTATTCATTTCTTCACAAATCTTCTATAGATTTAGCATATAATTTTATTGAACCCTACGCCAATTAAGATTTCACCCTACTTATCCTTTTCATTATTTTATTATTCAACTTAAACCCTAACAACATGAGCGTTTTCACCAAATTATCGAATGGCTGGGAGCTGTCGATGAATAGTTTAAAAGTGCTGAAAGAAAACCGGCAACTGATTATTTTCCCGATACTTTCGGGAATCTCCATGATCCTGATCATCGGTTCATTCATCGTCGCCTTATTGGCTTCTGCAGGATGGGATGTGAATTATATAAGCGATGAAGGAACTGTCCTCAATTATGTGGTCGGATTTCTTTTTTACCTGGTCAACTATTTTATTGTCGCTTTTTTCAACACGGCGCTTATCCAATGTACCAGGGATTATTTCGATGGCGTTGAGCCCTCGGTAAAGAAAGGCCTTCAATTCGCATGGAGCAGAATCGGAGCAATTTTTTCCTGGTCAGTTTTTGCCGCAACGATTGGCTTCGGACTGAAAGTTCTCCAGGAAAACCTGGGAGCATTGGGCAAGATTGTTACCGGCCTGATCGGTATCGTTTGGAGCATCGCAACTTTTTTTGTGGTGCCTGTTATTGCGTATGAAAATATTGGCCCGCTAAAAGCCTTCAAACGTTCTGTTCAAATTATGAAAGAGAAATGGGGAGAAAGCCTGGTATCTAATTTCAGTTTCGGTTTACTGCGACTGGCTGCATTTTTTATCGTCTGCGTTCCATTATTCTTTGTCGGATTTATCATTCACCCGATATTAGGAATTGTATTGGCAGCGCTGGGACTGTTTTTTGTAATGGCGGTACTGAGTGCGGCTCAAACGATTTTTATCAGTGCAGTATATCACAATATGAACGGAGACCCGGTTAAACATTTCAACGAAAAATTTGCCGAAAATTTATTCAAGGGAAAATAAAACTGATATGCGGATGTGCAAATGTGCGGATGTGCGAATGCTTTAAGGCGGATCGCTTCAAAGTATTCGCACATTCGCACATTTGCACATCCGCACATTAAGTAATCCGCTGCATCAAACCTTCCCGGTAAGTTGAACCAATCGCCAGGTCAATATTGTTTACCTTAATAAAGTTGCCTTCTATAAATTGAATGAAATCTGTATTTACTATCGTTGACCGATGTACGCGGATAAATTTTGAAGCTGGCAAAAGAGATTCCAGTTTTGCCATCGTCATATAAGTGATATAGGTCTGATTGCTGGTATGTACTTTCAAATAATCTCCGAATCCTTCAATGTAAATAATTGATGAGAGATCAACCTTGATCAGCCGGCGATCTACTTTTAAAAATATATAAGTTATTTCCGGGATCCTGGAATAAGATGTTTCAGCTTCAATTTTCGCGACACTGATTTTCTGAACCGCTTTCAGAAATCTTTCGAATGTTACCGGCTTAACCAGGTAATCGATTGCATCTATTTCAAATGCATCAACGGCATATTCGGTATACGCGGTAATGAAAATTACTTTGGTATTTGTTTTTAGGGATCTGATAAAATTCAATCCTGTTATACCAGGCATTTCGATATCGAGAAATATTACGTCAACAGGATGCTGATGCAACGCAGCAAATGCTTCAACAGCAGTTTGATAACTGCCGATGCAATGCATTTCAGGAACCTGACTGATGAAAGATTCCAACAACTGTCTTGCTAAAGGTTCGTCATCGACCAGGATGCAATTTATCATTATAAAAAATAACTAAGGTTACCGTAAAATTATCCGCTTCGTCATGAATGATTAAATCATGCTTACCGGGATAAAGCAATTTTAATCTTTGTTTTACATTCATCAATCCAATGCCGCCTTGCAATTTATCGTTTATTTTACTTACCTGTGATACAGGATTTGTTGTTTGAAAAATCAATTCATCCTCATCGACCGACAGAACCAGTTTCACCCATTTATCGGGAATATTTTTATGCAACGAATGTTTAAAAGTATTTTCTATCAGTGGTAAAAAAAGTAGTGGTTCAATCATAATCCCTTTTATATCTCCCTGGACAGAGAAATCAATAATGTCAGATTGGTTATGACGTAAATTCTCCAGGTTGATATAGCTTTTTATAAAATTAACTTCCTCTTCAAGGGTCACTTTCTCGTTACCTGTTTCATAGAGCACGTATCGCATAATTCCCGACAAGTCAGTAATCATCTGAGGTGTTTTGGGGGAATTAAGAACACTGAGTGAATACATATTATTAAGTGTATTAAAAAAAAAGTGCGGACGAACCTGTGATTTCAGATGATTGAGTTCTAGTTTGAGTTTTTCTGTTTCCAGTGTATATAAATTATCCTGATTTTTAAACAACAGCTTCACTACATATATCGACGTTGCAGCAAGGAGTACCAGGCATGTATATCCGAAAGACTGGTTAAAATATCCATGGGTAAAATCTTCCGGATGACCGGCAATCAGATTGTCACGGTACCCCTGTGGAATAAAGGGCATATGAATTACCGTGATACCGCCAAGTCTCAGGTTTAATTCATAAACAAATATATAAACCGGAAAGAGTAACAGTGCTAAGAAATATCGCTTCCTTCCAACTGTATATGGCAGGTAAACACGATAAAACAATATGATTGAGGGCATCCCTAAAATATTAACCAAAACAAGGCTGAGTGTAAATGATAGATAGGAAAATATTTGCAGTCCAACAACAAAAGGGCTGAGTATACCAATAAAAACCAGGTATGAAATTTCTGCTACCAGGCTTTTTTGTTTGTAACTAAGAGAAGAAAACGAAAAGGACATCACTTAAAGTAAGTTATTTATAAAGAAATAAGGATTTTTTTAGTTGAATGCCCTTTTTTGCACGATGAATTTTTAATGCTCCTCGTTGAACTGGTTTATCGGCCGGTTGATCTAAAAAAATTCTTTTTACTCCAGGTTAACCGGAAAATTACTGTATGAAAAAACTTCAACTCGTTATTCTTGTATTTATATTTTCGATGACCTGCTCCAATGCGCAAACAAAATCGCAGGTAAATAATCTTTCTGTTCTATCAAAAACATGGGGATTTCTCAAGTATTATCATCCGGAAATAGCTACTGGCAAATGGGATTGGGACAGTATTTTAACTGAATCTGTAAAACATGTCCTGAAATCTGGCAGGC
>Ga0137407_10000065_pt1 | contig 91004 bp, 76 predicted proteins | sample CZOMad2_2_16fung_FD_108410 | JGI IMG/M metagenome (GOLD analysis project Ga0137407, IMG submission 108410) | Vadose zone soil fungal communities from Angelo Coast Range Reserve, California, USA - CZOMad2_2_16fungal (Illumina Assembly) | ecosystem: Environmental > Terrestrial > Soil > Vadose... | reverse complement strand
AGGGCAAACGGCGTGGCACGCAAACTTGCCGCCGGCCGGGTCCTGATCAATACAATAGGCCACGATCCGTTTGCTCCCTTCGGCGGGTTTAAACAATCGGGAATTGGGCGAGAAGGCGGGATTTTTGGGCTGCAGGAATACCTGGAACCTAAAGCGATCATTAGCTAACCGGGAAATGTCCTGAAAGGCAATGTCAGGTCCCAGGCGAAATCAGCAGTGAGAGAAAGATGACCGTAAAAGCACCAGACCGTTTGGATTCTTAAACGCCTGCTGGCCGGGGCCCGTCCCGACGTCTCGGCCGTGGCGCGTGAGCTTGGGCTAAGCGATCGGACCCTGCAGAAGGCGGACTTTGTTGCTCTTCGCTACGTGCTTCCGTGACCCGACTGAGCTGGCACTTTTCACATGGGCCAGCTAACCTGACCGCTGGACTCTCCTCCCTTCACCAAGTAGACCCAACGAAGCACTTGAACTTCAGGGGATTCACAAATCGCTGGAGGCAGCTTGCAACTGACCGGTCGACAATTCGGCGGCGACTCTGCGCAGCCAAAAAGTGAGTTCGCGCATAGGCCTGGTTACGACATGCCGACGTGCTCGAAGGTAGCCGACTCGTCTGGTATGGGACCCCTTCAGCCGGACGAGAGCACACCCCGCGCCATGAGATGATGCCATCGCTGGCACCAGAGTCACTCCGAAGCCTGCCCGAATCAATTGGAAAATGCTTTCCAGTTGATTGGTCTCGAAGATAGAGCGGAGTTCTGCTTTAGACCTTGTACAAGCCATCAGAACATTGTCGCGCAGACAATGCCCTTCCTTCAGCAGGAGTAACGGCTCATCCACGAAAGCGCGCAGATCCACTGTCGGTTTCCCGGCGAGAGGATGATCTTTAGCGACGGCAAGAAACAGAGGTTCGCGGAACAGTTCGCTGCATATGATGTCCGGGTTTTTCACCGGAAAGCTTACCACCGCGATGTCAAGATCGCCTGATTGCAATTGTTCGACCAGTCGAGGCGTCGAGTCCTCCACCAGTTGCAGGTCTACCTCAGGAAATGCTTTTTTAAACTCCACGATGCGCGGCGCGATCCAGTACGGCAGAATGGTTGGAATCACACCGATGCGCAGGCGGCCGCGCACGCCCTCGCGCAGATTGGCCAGAGAATTCTCGGCCATGGTTACCTGCTGCAGGATGCTCTGCGCCGGATCTCTTAAGGCCTCGCCAAAGGCAGTCAAGCGCAGCGACCTTCCCAGACGCTCAAATAGAGGTGTTCCAATGCTTTTCTCCAGTGCGCGGATCTGTTGAGATAACGAAGGCTGACCAATGCCTAATTCCTCCGCAGCGCGGGTAAAGCTCCTGGCACGGGCAACGGCATGAAAATAGCGGAGTTGATGGAGTTCCATGATTTGTATTTACTACAGATGCACGCCGACCTTGCATCGATCCTTTCGATTTCACACATTGGATCGCGGGCCTTCCTCTTATGGCCGAGATTCCCTAACCTGAAACTCTAAGGAAAATCGAAGCAAGAAGAGAGATGTCATGAACAAAAAGCAACTCACAACCACATCAGGGCGCCCTGTGGGCGACAATCAGAATTCGCTAACGGTCGGCCCGCGTGGCCCAGTGGTTTTCGAAGACTTTCTGCTCTTCGAAAAGATGGCCCAATTCAACCGGGAGCGTATTCCCGAGCGGGTTGTCCATGCCAAGGGTTCCGGCGCCTACGGCTATTTTGTTTGCACCAACCCGGACATGCCCATGTACACCAGTGCCCGGCTGTTCTCCAGTGTCGGCAAACGCACTCCTACTTTTCTCCGCTTCTCGACGGTGGGGGGTGAGAAGGGCTCCGCGGACACGGAACGCGACCCCCGCGGGTTTGCGCTCAAGTTCTATACCGAAGAAGGCAATTGGGACATGGTGGGCAACAATACGCCAGTCTTCTTCATTCGCGACCCGTTGAAGTTTGGCGACTTCATTCACACCCAGAAACGAGATCCGGAGACAAATCTCAAATCACCCACCATGATGTGGGACTTCTGGTCACTCTCGCCTGAATCGCTTCACCAGGTCACTATTCTCTTCTCTGACCGCGGCACGCCTGACGGCTACCGGCACATGGATGGATTCAGCAGCCATACCTTCAGCCTCATCAACCATCAGAACGAGTTGTTCTATGTCAAATGGCACTTCAAGACCATGCAGGGCATCAAAACTTTCACTCGGGAGCGGGCGGACGCGATGAGGGGTGAGGACCCGGACTATGCGCAACGGGACCTGTTTGATGCCATTCAAAAAGGAGATTTCCCCAAGTGGCGTGTGAGCGTGCAGATCATGCCGGAAAAAGAAGCGGGAATCTTTTACCTCAACCCCTTCGATCTGACGAAAGTCTGGCCGCACAAGGATTATCCGCTCATTGAAGTTGGTGAACTGGTGCTAGACCGCAATCCTGAGAATTACTTCGCTGAAGTGGAACAGGCGGCATTCGAGCCTAAGAACATTGTGCCTGGTATGGGGTATTCACCGGACAAAATGCTCCAGGCGCGACTGATATCCTACCCCGACGCTCATCGCTACAGGCTTGGAGTCAATTATGATGCGTTGCCAGTCAACCGTCCGCAATATCCAGTGCACACGTATCACCGTGACGGGGCAATGCGCTTCGACGGTAATTCCGGACCAGCGCCGAATTACGAGCCCAACAGCTTCGATGGTCCGGTCGAGAATGCATCCTATCGCGAGCGCCCGAGGACCATCTCCGGTTCAGTAGACCGCCACAATCACCGATTGGATGATGATTACTACACACAGCCGGGGAAACTCTTTCACCTTATGGAGTCCGACCAGCGTGAGCGCCTTATTGGCAATATTGTTGCCAGTATGAAGAACGTGCCGGCCCACATTCAGGAACGTCAAATCTGGCACTTTAAGAAGGCGGACCTGACTTATGGAGCCGGCGTAGCGGAAGGCCTCGGCTGGGAAATTAAGGACATCAGCTTTCCTGAACCCGAGGAAGTCAATGTGGTATCCGTGGTGGCTGGTCAAGGGAGAGGGGAAGAAGCCAAAAGATGAAGAGTTGCTTTGGCACGATTTATCCCGACTTGGAACAGCTACAGTTCGGAAAACCCCTAGTCGGAAAAGTCTTTCAAATTTGCATCCGCAGCCAGGGGCCAGGTCACAGAGATCGCAAGCTGGATATCGACCTCAAGGCATGGCAGGACTGTCAACAATGTGAGGACTTCCGCAATTGTTATGACTTCTCGACGGCGAAACTCGAAATGCAGCGTGTGCTGCGGGAACTGTGACATCGTCCAGGTAACTTGTCTTCGAGTCTGTCTCTTACTTAATGTTTGCGATTTGTGGCTTCGGTACTACTTGTCACAGAATGTAGTCGTCGACTGCAGGGCTGGCAACTGCAGCCGACTATTACGTCCATGGGTGGCAGACGGGACTTAGGAACTCGATTACCGCCTGGGACGGATTGGATTCAACCATCGGTGCGTCCGAAACGTGCCGCCGGATTCACGCTCTACACCGAGAACGACCGCAGCGGCCGTTTCAGCGCACGGCCCTGATTTGATTGTGGACATTCTCCGATGAGCATTACCGATGAAAAACCGTGGGTGTTCTGCCCTTGGAGATACACCGACTCAGAAAAGCGGTTCCTGTATTTGATTGCTACGCAATCCGGCTATTTCTTTCACAAGCATTACGCAGACTTCTTGGGGATTGCCGCAAATAAACGAACCGCAGCCCTGATCGAGAAGGCGCTCAGGTATGGCCACATCATGCAGCGGGAATACGAGCACGGCCATTACAAGCTGTATCACCTGTTTACCCGCCGGATTTACGAACGAATGGGGCAGGACAATTCGAGCTTGAGAAAACCGGGGAGCCTAAATCTGGCCACGACAAGATAGATGGTGACCAGTTTCCTTTGCATCTCATCGGCGAGGGGCGAGCTTAAATAAGCTCGCCCCTTTTCACGCCAGACTCCCGCATTTTCCTACTTCAGGAACTCCTCCAGACTAACGGTGATTTCCGTCTCAAATAGCCGTCTTATCATCTGATCTCTCATGGTGTCCAGACCAGCAGAGGCGGTTTGTGCAATGCCAGGAAACTCTTCCAGTTGTTTCTTGATGTCCAATGCCGTCGTTCGCAGGTCTTCCGCAAGATCATCTTTCTCCAACTCCGCAGTAAAGCGCTGAAGCTCAGCCTTCATTTCTCGCTCGGCATCTTCGATTGTGCGCGGAATCCAGCCGACAAAAGCAGCTGCATGTTCCCGGAGTTCTTTCTGTTGTGCTTCAGTACCTGGAAGATTCTCAAGCCATTGCCAGTAATAACGGACAAAACTGTCATGGAGTAAATGAATCAGCAGTACATGTTTCTCTCCGGTGTGCAGCAACTTCGCGAGCTTCGGATTTTCAAGTTCCTGCTGATAGTGAAACACTCCGTTCCTAAAGCGCCGCAATAGTGAGACGACCCTTTGCTGATGACCCAGCAGAAAGTCAATCAGGGGGTTCCGCAGCTTTAGCTCCTGCCATGCCTCGATAACCACGTACAGGCTGCTGTAGTAGTATGTCAGCCAAACGAAAGATGTCGGGTTGCGCCAATACACAAAACTATCAATCTCCGGTAGATCAAGACTTGCCTCAAATTGCTCTTTCAGCACCTGTGCCGAATACAGATACCGGAACCACGCAACGTGGCGGTTGAATTCCTGCTCGCTAAACATACGTGAAGCTCCCTATATACCTATTTTATTCGAGAGCAGGCGCAGCACGACGTTACCAGCACGGCGTCGCAAAACGGACTGGGCTTGGACGAGTGGTCGCCCCAAGTATTTTGGGGAGGCTGCGCCACGGCTTTCCTAGGCCCAGCGGGGTCGCCTCCGGAGCGCAGTTGTCGGGACGCGTTCGCCAGCTCTGATGACATGGGCAGATAAGAGCTGTTGCGGAAAAACCCTTCGGATTCAGTGTTCCGATGAAATCAGCCTGACCCCGATTCAGCGCAGGCACAGAAGGGATCGTCGTCAGGATCGGGTGAGATGTTTGGAAGAGGAGAGGCCGGGACATGTTCCGCCTCATCATACTAAGCGAAAATCAGCAGCCACGCGCTGGGATGCAGAGTCGCTCAACCCAGCCTTGTTGGAAAATCTCGACCAGCTCTCTAGGGCGGTCCGGACATCCTTTAACAGATCGACAGGGCGGCTTACTCCGAAGCGTTCCGCTTCCATCAGAAGGTCTTCCCGTGCAATTTCCTTGAACTTGCCGCTCACACTCATCAGATGCTGGTAAGTCCATTCACCCCTTGGGTTATAGGCATGAGTTATGTCATATGCCGGTGCGAGTTCCCAGTTGCCCCCTTGTCTCAGAAGAAAAGCAAAGTTTTTCGTATGATCGTCACAGTTCCGTGCCATCACATTGAAGGCCATACGCCGGAACACCTGCTCCAATGCTCCGTCTCCCAGATTGAGGCGCGAAACAACCATGAAGAGTTGAGCATAAGTATGCGTGCTGCGTTGCTTGAAATCCAGGTGATCCATCGCACAAAGCGTCTGGACGTGGTGTTTAATTGTCTTTCCGTTTATCACTTCGCGATCAAACCTGCGCGTCATGAAGTGTGCCCTTGCATTTTCTTCGAGCAAGCGACATTCAGACATGTTGATACCAGCGGCTTTCGCCATCAAGTGGTATGCGTATTCGATTCGCCCATAGTCGGCTCCAGCACCCAATTCGGGGTACTTGCCAACACCATCAAACTTCAGAAGCCAGTGTTCGAAGCCCTCGGCTGCATCAAACTGCCCGCTGCGGATCGAGTTTGTCTTAGGATTCCAAGCGATTACTGCCTTCGCGCGCGCGCCACCAGCCGAAGTGCCTACCTGAATGATGTTTGCCATTGCCGCCTTGGCGTGCGCATCAATCGATAGATCTCCCTCTACTAGTTTGCGCGCATTCTCCACAAGGGATTTCATCTCAAGGGGGGCAGCGCTCTCACTATGGGAGCCATGCGCAGGTTTGAACTCCAACGCGCCCACTCCTCGTTTTCCCATATACGCTAGGCGGTCCAGCGGAGTCACTTCGCTCTTTGCGAAACCGCGCTCTGCCATCCAGGCGTCGATGAGAGCGTTGCCAAAATCGTCCGGCAATGCATCAGCCAGCATTCCCGGCAGGCGATGAAACGTTGCGTCAGGAAGATTCGGAAAGACAAAAGCGGTTCTTCTGTCGTCAAGCGGCAGAGTTAACGGCGCTAACTTAATCCCAGTACGTCGCCACTCCGGTTCATATGCGAACGCGTAATAGCCAAGTCGGTCATCAAGAGCCACAGCGCCAACCCGTTTCCCCCAAACTCGAACTTCAATGACACGGACATGTTTCATTGGCTACTCTTTCGCTCCGTCCTTGATCTGCGTACACGCTGCGGGGCCTTAGCCGAATGTAGCAGTGCGAGTGGATTGACAGTCACGTCGGGCGCGAGCATCTCGATTCCTTGCAGTGAGTCCAGCGCCTTTAGAGTTCTGAGGAGAGTTTCTACATTAGAACCTCGTCCTGCCTCCAAGTTTCGGAGTGCCTTCTCGGAGATTCCTGCTTTGTCCGCCGTCGTGAGCTGATCCATATTGCGCGACAACCGCAGCTTGCGTATGCGTTCGCCTAGAGCGGCCTGCAATTCTTCTGGAGTTCTGAAACCTAGGTCTGTCATAACGGTATATTATTACCGATTAAACCTGTAATCAAGATTTAAACGGTATAAATAGGCCTTTTAAATTAGTTAAATATAACAGGTATAAATATACCGATTTGGCTCGACAGCGGCCTATACAGGTATTTTTATACCTGTTGACTGCATAACTGACGCCCAATCTCTCTGGACAATGTCAGCCCGCGATCCCTGCTACCAGAACGGAACGTATCGACAACGTCTCTAGGCCCGTTTTCTTTTGTGCGGGCAACGACGGTGGCGCACACGCTATCAAATGGTACTGCACGTTTATGGCACGGTCAGTTTTCTTGGATACATTTCGAGCTTTATCGGGGGCTCAGAAAGAGGGCCGGCCCGCCCCATTTGGAATTGCTGCGGTTCATTCTCATGCCTGTCCTTGCCGTTTGTCCCCATCCACTCTGCGTCACTCTTATTGATATCGCCGTATCCACGGACACGAGAGGAATCAGCAGCAGGTCGCCTGCTGGTTCGGGTCACGTTCGCACGAAGCCCTGGGAACAGGGAATAATATTATTGCCAAGTGACCGTGCGCAAAATCGTGCATATCGATCTCGATGCATTTTATGCTTCCGTCGAACAGAGAGACGACCCGCAGTTGCGCGGGAACCTGTTATCGTCGCATAGCAGGGCAATCGATCTGTGGTCTGTGCCGCCTCCTCCGAAGCCAGAAAATTTGGCGTGCGCTCTGCCATGCCAACTGTTCGCGCTGAACGCATATGCCCGGAGGCGATCTTCATTCCACCAGATTTCGATGCGCAATCTTAGTTCGCATCGCTTTGCCGGCTGGTTCATCTAACCAATCGTGAGCAATAGATTGGCAGTTTCGGTCCTGGATCTTGTCAGTATGCGAGCGGCCGAGCCCGCGGGCAGCGCCATAGCCCGCTCGGTGGACTTGGCGCGTCACGTGGAGCAGTGGGGATACAAGAGGTACTGGCTCGCGGAACACCATGCAATCTCTGGACTGGCTTGCGCGGCCACGCCAGTGCTGATCGGGCATGTGGCGGGAGCAACGAAGACGATCCGAGTAGGCAGCGGTGGCGTGATGCTGCCTAACCACGCGCCGCTAGTGGTGGCGGAACAATTTGGGACGCTGGAGGCGCTGTATCCAGGGCGAATCGATCTAGGGCTAGGCCGTGCTCCGGGTGCAGACTTCGACACGATGCGGGCGCTGCGACGGGATGTGCGGCAGACCGGGGACGATTTCCCGGCGCTGCTGGCGGAATTGCAGACATACCTGGGGCCGGAGCAGCCCGGGCAAGTGGTGAAAGCGATTCCGGGGCAAGGAAGCAATGTCCCGATCACATTGCTGGGGTCGAGCAACTTCAGCGCGCAACTGGCAGGTGCTCTGGGATTGCCGTTTGCATTCGCCGCACATTTTGCTCCTGAATATTTGCACGCAGCGGCAGAGCTCTATCGCGAACAGTTCCGGCCAAGCGAAGTGCTGCGGAAGCCATACCTTATAGTGGCGGCGCCGGTGATAGCGGCCGAGACGGATGCGGCAGCCCGGCGGCTTTTCACGACCTCACAGCAGCGCTTTCTGCGACTCATCCGAAACCAGCCGGTGGAGTTGCTGCCCCCGGTGGATTCCATGGAACCGTTATGGCAGGACTGGGAGCGGGCGACCGTGGAGAACAAACTGAGCGCGGCAGTTGTGGGATCGGATGCAACGGTGCAGGTGGGCCTGGAAAATCTGGTGGCTGACACCGGGGCCGACGAGGTGATCGCTGTGACTGATACTCATGAGCACGCAGCCAGATTGGAGTCATATCAACGGGTTGCCGAAATTGCCACATTAATCGACGTGAAGCCAGCCGCAGCTGTGATACTGCGCCAACAATGTGAATCGCAGGTTTGACGAATTTAATGGTACGAAAACGGTTAATCGGCTTCATTGCAGTGATTCAGTCTCTTCTTTGGTTGACGCATCTTTTCGTCTATGAGACATGGACATTCCCGGCAGGGAGCGATATCCCCGGTGCGTTTTGGATCAAGCTGTTCCTCGGCTCTTTGTCAGTGAGCTTTGTCGCTGCTTCGCTACTCGCCTTTCGCTATACAAATGCCACCGTGCGCGTGTTTTACAGGGCTGCTGCGGTATGGTTGGGTCTGGTGACCTTCCTCTTTCTCGCGGCCGTTTCCTCCTGGGTTACCTTCGGAGTTGCGCGGGCGGTGGGACTGGAAACGAACTTCCATCGGATCGTGGAATGCCTGTTCGGTGCTGCAGTAGTGGCCGGACTCTATGGGGTTTTCAACGCAAGCTGGACGCGAGTCACGCGAACGACGGTCCGGCTCGCGAACTTGCCCGTCTCGTGGCGCGGGCGAAGAGCGGCGCTGATCAGCGATCTGCACCTCGGGCACGTGCGCAACGGCAGCTTTCTGCGGCGCATGGTTGCAAAGATTTTGCGGGAAGAGCCGGACACAATTTTTATCGCTGGAGATTTATATGACGGGACGGCCATCGATGCGCGCCAAGCAGCGGAGCCGTTGAAGGAACTCGTGGCGCCACACGGCGTGTATTTCGTCGCGGGAAACCATGAACAATTTGGCGACGACAGCAAATACCTGCATGCCATTGCGGCCGCTGGAGTCCGCGTGCTCAGCAATGAGAAAGTGGAAGTGGACGGTCTGCAGATTATCGGTGTGCCATACCGGAATGCGACCCAGAAGGGACATTTGGCGTCGGCGTTGCACGGCATCCAACTCGATCGCGATCGCCCGAGTATTCTGCTGACGCATGCGCCCGACCATCCGGAGATCGCGGAAGCCGCCGGCGTTTCCCTGCAACTATCCGGTCATACGCACCTTGGGCAGTTTGTACCTTGGACTTGGATCGCGCGGCGGATTTACCGGCAGTTCGCGTATGGCTTAAGCCGGATTGGGAAGATGCAGATTTTCACTTCGAGCGGAGCGGGAACGTGGGGACCGCCGCTGCGGCTGGGATCGAATCCCGAGATTGTAATGCTTGAATTCGAATAAGAGTTAATCGCCATTTAGCAATGCGCGACAGAGTTGAAAGGCCGTCGCCCTATAGTAAGGATGGGTAGTCTTGAAGCTGAAGACTAGCAACTTTGACATTCTCACGCGCAGCCATACGCCTACTTTGCCTTTGTCCTCTTGCGCGGAATTGGCCCGCATCGCCTTGTCGTTGCGGGAGCGAGTGGCCTTGGCTCCAAAGCAACGTTTTCGGCTCGTGGGGGTTTGCTTGAGGAATTTCCGCGAGCCCAAGGACATGCCCAAGCAAACAGTGCTTTTTCAATAACCGTAGCAGGGCACGCATTGCGACATCCATTTACGTCAAAAGAGCCGAACCGCAGGATCGCTCGCTTAGGGAACCGATTGGTTCGCGTCTTCGTAACCGCCGGAGGGTTCAGAAATGGTGCCGAAGAAGGGACTCGGTACCGTCACATGAGAATCAACCACTTAGATCACAATCAAAAGGACTTAGCAAAAGCCTGGTAAATTTCCCAGTGCTACTGGGATTCTTTTAGAGTGCCGACAGCCACTAACGGGTAGCCGTCAAGCCATAGCGCGTTACGGGAGGCCCGTAAAATGGGGGCCGTATCTTTTTTCCGGAGAGTTGTTAAGGAATATTTCGCCTGAGTCAATCAAGCGAGATACCCAAGTTATTTGCAACCAGCTCAAGTTCAGATGTGGGAAATTGCGTGTTCCAGATTTTGAGAGTCTCATCGCGATCATTCAAAAGGCGGTCAAAGATCATGAGGGCTTCCGGCTGGAAAAAGAACGCGCTTGGATCATTCGCACGGTCGGGATCTTGGTACACGCTTTCAAGGGTCGCCGCGTTCTTCTCGAATGTTAGCTGAATATGGTTAATAATTTCTTGAGTGGATGCACTTTCAAAGGTTGGAATCAGGAGACGGATGACGGATAACGAAAGCTCTGGATTTGGACGGCGAGTCGTCAGTTTGAAGTAATTCTTTTCCAACGCCTTGAGAAGTTTATAGGCGTCGTCCTGACCGATTTCTCCGTTAATTCTATCAAACTCCCGATCAGCCACTTCCACCTGCCCTGCCATTAGATTGATGCGTCTTTTGAGATCGTCTGGTAAAGATTTCGCAGTTTCATCATTTTTGTATACATCATCATGAGACATTTCAGCCCATAGATGTTGCGCTTGCGTCCGTACCTGAACCTCCGCAAAAAACTTAGATGACGGAAATTCTATTATCTGACCGTCTCCTGCCTTCAGCCTTGTGTTGTCGAGGTGTACGCTAAGGTACCCCATCTCCTTGGTCCCTCGCTCCTTGGCCTTGTCATCGGGCGGATCGTGATCAAATTGCTCTGAGACCAACGCCTGAACGCGCGAGCTGTCCGACCGATATTTGAAAACAATCCGGGCTCCAACCTTGTCTGGCAACGATTCGTAAGTGTGTTCGGTCTTCAGTAGAAGTTTTTTGACGAGGCTGTCCACGTCCTTCGCGCGAGCAGTCACCTCTGCTGGAATGCCGAGTCGTCGCACCCCAGATTGAAGTCGCGACTTCAGGAGGCCCGCAAATTTTTCGAATTGCGGCTTTTCCTCTATCCAAGTCTTGCGAGCAGACTCTACGTTCATCACCGTCGCCCTACGCTCTTCAGCTTGTCATTCACGATGATGCTGTCCTCGGTTACTGCCACGAGTTCCTCGCTTGCTGCCGGAGCGCTTACAACAACTCCTTTCTCACTCAGAAAGGTGCTGCGGGTCAATTTCGATTTTATGTCCACAACGTCTTTATGAAAGGATGTGAGCGACACGTGTCGTTCCTCCAAGAAATCCCGATAGGGCTTTCTAATTTCTTCAGGCACAAATTCTTGGATAAATGTCTTCGGCACGACCTGGACCTTGTTTGACCTCAATTCTGCGTGCAAGCTGTCATACAACTGTGTACGCATGACTGGTTCCGTGATCACGGAATTGATAAACTCGATACTGGCATTGTAAAACTTTGACGTGGCGACACGCGGGTCTTCTCTGAGGACACAGCCCAAGTATTTGATCCAAAATCTTGCCATATCACTGCTGTCGGTGACACGGTGTTGGCTGTCGCATGAGGTCATCAGAAAATCCTCATCAGCTTTGCCTGTACGCAAGAATGCAGCAGTCTTGAACAGTTTTGTGCCATCTGTAAGCACGAGGTCTTCCAGCACAGACATGGCGAAGCGAGTTTTGTTGTCCGACTTATCCAGCTTCAATTGTGCTCCTGCCTCACGCTCGAGCTTCATGAGCACCAAGCCGTGCTTGCCTTCCGCCGCAAATTCGATAACGCAGAGTAGCCCAGCCGAAATTCCGCCATGTTGCACTTGGTACAGGTGTTTCGCCAGATTCTGGCTCGCCTCTACGAAGGCCGCATCTTTCTGCTCCTTGATCGTGTAACCACGAATTATCCCTGGCACCGGAGAACTGGGCTGCGCAGCAAATAGAATTGGATAAGCAGCCTTGGCATCCAGCACTTTGATCAGTTTCTTCCTCAACAGATTCCGTCGTGGAGTGTCAATCTCCGTCTCTGCTGATGCCAGAACGAGACTCCCATCCTCGCCCTTTAAATGGTTGGGAACATCATGGAAAATGACCCGCTTTATGGTCATCACCGCCAGATGCTTATTAGTGAGCATAACTTACCTCGGGTGAGATTGTTAATCAGTAGGGGTGTGCTGAGAATTATACGCTTGACCCGAGGAATTCAAAGTTCTCTAGATTTCAGGCCTCCTTATATGTTCAATCTCAGCCGAGCACTCGGCTTAAACTCCTGTGCCATACCAAAACAGGATATACGAATAAATAGCGAAAATCAAACCGTTCCCCAGAAACCAGCGGAGCATCGGGCAAGGTCATCTATCTGGGCTTGCGGAGCAGCAGACCTGATATGGTGAGTAGCGCGAGGTGCTCTGTAGTGCAGAAATACATCGGTTGTCTGTTGCTCCTGACATCGTTCGGCATTTGCTCGGCCCAAGACATCAAAACCGTGGCCCAATGCCGCACCTATCGTGAAGCGTGGAACACATCCGTGACTGCTGATGTTCAACGGCTGTCGGTGGCTGAATTGACGATCAGAGCAGAGCAGATGCTTAACTGCGGTGGGACTATTGACGGCCATCCGTTTGAGCCGGGGATGAAGCCAGACGACGCATTGACTCTAGCGGTGACGCAGACCAGCTACTCCATTCTTGCTGCTGCCTATTACGGAGAGGCGTTCCGGCGCATGTCTTGGTTCCTGAACGACAAGAAGCTCACCGCTGAATTCGTCGCCCAGGACGCAGCGAAGCGGAAATGATCACTGCTTTCGGTCGTCTGCCAGCCGCGAATCGATCATAGCATTCGCTTTGTCGTAGCCCGCCATGATGTCATTCGGGTCGTAGAGCGAACCACTGTCCCGCCCCTTTTCTCGCTTGCTGCTTGCCAACATGTCTTTGGTTTGACCGTCAAATAAATATCTTGAGCATACTTGCCCTGGCCCGGTGCCAGATACCGTTGTGTCTGCATGATGCTGCTGTGCCCCATCCAAGATTGGAAGCGTGGGCAGGTCAACGACCATAGCGCGACAAGTCCATGTTCCGAATGTGTCTCGCCATTTGTGGAGCCAGAACCTTGCCGGGTCCATCCCAGCGGCCTCCGCTGTCTCCACGCAGATTCGGTAGAAATGCGAATCCTCTTTATCGCCCTTGGTCCCGAACACTAGCCGGGTATCCGGATTCTTTTCCCTCCAAAGCCGCAGCTGTAGGGCTAACCCTTTCTGTAGGGGAATGGTCCGGCCCTTTCCGGTTTTGGTGCGGAACTTCAGATGGGGCTTCCGCGCTTGAATCGTCACCGTGGGCTCTTTGCCCAGTTGTAAGTCAGTCCATTCCAGCGTGGTCATTTCGCGCTCCCTAACTCCTGTTTTTAAGAGAAACTCAAAAGCCAAACGGTCGCGCTCCCGCGTTAGGGCCGCGAAGAATCGCCGTACTTCAATCTCTTCGTAAGCCTCGGGCACTCCGTCATCAGGAGTTGGCCGTTCGCTGTACGGGAGAAGATCGCAAGCCGCCCAAGTTCGAGATTCAGCCCGTAGAGAAATGGCATTTTCGACTTGTCCGGGTAATATAGCGGGAGGAAATAATGAAAAAATCAGGACTGGGGAGACATAATGATCTTTGTTGCCCGTTACAAAGATGGAACCTGCGGCATTGCTGACGCTTCGAATGAAACAGAAGCCCGGGCCCTGCTGCAATCCGGGGCGGCGTGGTTTAACCCTGACGATGACGAGATGGTTTCTTTGCGCGCACTCACTAGTCCATTTGTAAGTCGCTGGTTCTTTGAGGATGTGAAGAGCAAAGAGCTGACGGAAGTCGCCCGTCTTAGCGGGATGTTCAGCCACGATGTGGCTGACGAACTCTACGAGCACGAGTACCCGATGATTTCTGTTGCTCATCGTAGTGCTGAGGTGGAGGAACCTATGTTTGACCCGGAGGCTGACGAGGTCACACCTCTTGTTTCAAATACGGCGCAGCTCAAGCAGATGAGGAAGTGGGGAGACAATCTGGTGAACAGAGTACGGCAAGCGGTAGAGATTGAGATGAATCGGTTCGACGTAAAGAAATAGGAGAGATGGAGATCGCATTTGCGAGAGTCAGCACACTTGAATTCCTTCACTACGGAATCAGGGATGCCAGGACGGTTCACCCCGACGACTTCAATTCGTCCAGTCTCGGGGTTTTCGTGTCTCGCGTTGCACGCATATTTTCAGAACTTCTCCGGACGTTGTGGGCTGGTCGACGCCGCGCGCGGCTTATGCCAACGACGTTGAAAGTGACCAGCCGGAATTGTGTTTGCCTGAATCAGTTAGCTATATAAAATGGCATTAAGTTCCACTAAAATGCGAACTGTAAGCTATACTATATAGTTGTGAATCGACGGAAAGGCTCATTGTCGCCTCCCCGCGCTCGGCTTGCCGCCGTTTTGCGCGCCGCCAAGGAAGTCGTGTCGGTCGATACCGCGTCCGATACCCTCGGACTAGAGCGACAGGCAGCGGCGAAACTTCTGTCGCGCTGGAAAGAGCAGGGCTGGCTGCAGAGGATAGGTTGCGGCCTGTATGTGCCGGTCCCTTTAGACCTCGCAGACAGCGAACAGGTGGTCGCAGATCCTTGGGTGCTTGTTCCAACATTGTTCGGGCAATGCTACGTCGGCGGCTGGACGGCGGCCCATCATTGGGAACTCACTGAGCAGCTTTTTAATGAAATACTTGTATTCACGACACGCCGCGTTACCGTGAAGCGCGTAACGGCACAAGGTGCAACTTTCGCACTGCACAATGCGAAGGTAAAACGCCTTTTCGGATTGAAAACTCTCTGGCGGGGCCCTGTCAAAGTGTCCATATCGGATCCCGAGCGCACACTGGTGGATATGATCGCCGCGCCCCAAGTAGGTGGCGGCATCGGTCACGTTGCTGATTGCCTGAGCGCATATCTTTCGAACAAGACTGCCGACCGCGACCTCCTGATCCGCTATGCGGAACAGTTTGATAATGGTGTTATCTTCAAACGGCTCGGATACCTTGCAGGCGCTCGGCTGCACGACGAGAAACTTGCCGAGGCCTGCCGCTCGCGTCTGACGAAGGGATATGCCCGGCTCGATCCGGCTCTTCCACCCGACAAACTCGTTACGGCCTGGCGCCTCTGGCTGCCCGCGGCCGGGAAACAAACGGCTTCATGATCGACAAGCGCGAAATCCTCGAAGCCGCGTCATCGTTTTCGTTGCTGCCGAATGTTGTCGAGAAGGATTATGTCCTCGGCTGGATACTCGCTGGCATCAATGCGCATGAAGACCTTGCGGAAAGCTGGGTGTTTAAGGGGGGCACCTGTCTCAAGAAATGCTATTTCGAGACATATCGGTTTTCAGAGGACCTGGATTTCACGCTGCGCAGTGAAGAACACCTCGATGAGGAATTCCTGCGGCCGACGTTCGAGGAAGTCATTGCGTGGGTAACGGAGCAATCGGGTCTCAACATCCCGGCCGATCAGATCGACTTCGACATTTACGACAACCCTCGTGGACGGCCGAACTGCCAAGCCAAAATTGCGTACCGCGGACCGGTTTCGCCGACTTCAGGCGGCTGGCCCAAGATCAAGCTCGACCTGACTGCGGATGAACGGCTGGTGCTTCCCTCCGTGCACCGCGAGGTATTTCATCCTTACAGCGACCGTCCGGAGGGCGGGATTTGGGCCAATTGCTACGCCTATGAGGAAGCCTTCGGAGAAAAACTGCGCGCGCTTGGAGAACGCACGCGGCCGCGCGATCTTTACGACGTGGTGAACCTCTACCGGCACACGGACAGCCGGCCAACGGCTACGGTGCTTCTGGATGTGCTCCGGCAGAAATGCGAATACAAAGCAATTCCTGTGCCCACGTTCCAGTCACTCATCCCTCATCGCCCGGCACTTGAGGGGATGTGGCTGGACATGCTCTCACACCAGCTCCCCGTGCTTCCGCCGCTCAATGACTTCTGGGATGCACTGCCCGAGATCTTTACCTGGATGACGAGCGGCGCTCCAGTTCCGCAGCGCGCCATCATCCAGCACGGCGCTGGCGAAATCGCCATTCGCACGCGGGTTCTGCCGATGGGTGTTCCGCTCGCCTCCCGTTCGATGCTGGAGATCATCCGCTTCGCCGCGGCGAACCATCTATGTGTCGATCTCAGGTATGACGGCAGCGTGCGCCGTATAGAGCCGTATTCGCTTCGGCAGACAGCCGAGGGGTATTTTGTGCTGCACGCAATCCGCAACGATGCAGGCGAGCATCGTTCCTACCGTGTGGACCGCATGCAGGGTGCGACCGTCACGTCGCAGGTCTTCTCGCCGCGCTATGCGGTTGAACTGACTTCGACCGGGCCGTTGAGCGTGGCACCGTCTACCGCGCTGGTGCGGATGCCAGGAATGCGGCGCGCAGGGAGAACCAGGCATCAGGGGCCAACTTATGTCTATCGGTGCACTGTTTGCGGGAGGACGTTTAATCGGAAAACGATGGATGGCTCGCTGAACTCCCACAAGAATCGACAGGGGTACCCATGCTATGGGCGGTATGGAGCGTATGTTCGCACCAAGTATTAGCACCGATACGTGCGCAAGGCGGGAGTGCCTTTGCACCGGGGGAGTGCGCAGCGGAAAGCACCAATGTGGGCAAGGCGTAGTCCTTGCTTCTGTGTACGAAGGGGTGCTAAGTTGAGGCTCGCAGACGCTTTCGAGAACTCACGCTCAGAATCCATTGTCCCGCAGGCACGCTGCGCAACCGTCGTCTGTGCGACACGTTTGGCGTTATGAACGAAATGACGAATCAGAGGAAGAAGCAATCCGCCCACCACGTGGTTCTGAGTCTTAATGTGACCGGCGGGTTTTTGGCGGGCGCGCAATTGGAGTTCGTCGACGGCTTGAACTGCCTGATCGGAGGCCGAGGGGCTGGAAAGACAACCGCCCTGGAGTTTCTTCGCTTCGGTCTCGGACTCATGCCGGACCCAAAGGAAAATCCGCAGCGGCATCGCTCCATTGACGCTTTGGTCAAAGCGAATCTTGGAAACGGGCGGCTCAGGATCGAACTTCGCACGAAGACGGATATGCGGTATACAGCCGGACGTAGCGCTCACGAAACTGTCCAAGTCCTGAACGAAATAGGTACAGCTGTTCCGATTTCTCTCGATCGCGATCAGATATTCGGGGCAGACGTCTTTAGCCAGAACGAGATCGAGGAAATTGCATCTAGTTCTGCGGCCCAGCTCGAGCTTCTCGACCGTTTTCAAGAACAGGAGACGGTAGCAATTGATCGTGAGTTGGAGCAGATCCAACGCGAGCTCGATCAATCGAGCGTCGACCTTCGTCGCATTGATCAAGAAGTAGACGACGCTCACATCCGCGCCTCGGAGCTGCCCGTGCTCCAGGAGAGGCTTAAAGGGCTCGCCGAGGTCGCTGGCCCGGACTCTAATCGAATCAACGCTGCACATGCAGCAAAGAGCCAGCGTGCCCGCGAGGAGAAGGTTCCAGAGCTCATAACCGCTGCTTTGCAAAAGCTCGTACGAAACATCGGCTCAAGTCAATCGGCGTTTCAATCCGGCATCGAAACGCAACTCGATAGTCAAATTCGACAGGGCGCTAATCGCGAACTCTTTCAAGCTCTTCAGGCGGACCTTGAAGCCTTTACACTTCATCTTGCGGCGACGGTCCGATCGATTGAGAACGACGCGCGAGCCGTTGAGGAACGCATCAGGACACATGCAGCTGCACTTGCTGAGCGGCATGCCATTCAAGAGGCCGAGTATCGCACAATCGTCGCAGCATCAGAAGAGCAAGGCGAGCGCGCTGCCGAGCGGCTTGCGCTGCAAACCGCGCTTGTGAATGCGCAGTCTGCCGCGAATGAACAACTGGCCAAAGAACAACAGCGGCAGAGCATGGTGAAGAGTCGCGCAGAGCTACTGAATGGCGCTTCGGAATTGCGCGATAAACGCTTTGCCGTGAGAAAACAGATCGCCGAGCGTCTCTCAACTCAATTTCCGAGCATTCGTGTCACCGTGACGCAGGCGGCCGATTTGCACGAGTATCAAGAGCTTGTTACCGAGGGGCTCAAAGGTTCCGGCGTTAGACAGGGCGCGGTGGCAGAACGATTGTGCCACGTATTTCTGCCAAGCGAGTTGGCCGAAGTTGTCGCAAAAAACGATCTCAATGCACTCCTGCAGCGGTCAGGATTCGACGAAGACCGGTCTAAGAAGATCCTGAGCGGATTGCGCAGCGGAGGTACCAACTACGCGATTGAGACTGTTGCTCTTGATGATCAACCTTGCATCGAACTTCTCGACGGCGACACTTTCAAAGAATCAACCCATCTGTCGACCGGGCAACGATGTACAACGATCCTGCCAATCTTGTTGACTCAAAGCGAGCGGCCCCTGTTGATCGATCAGCCTGAAGACAATCTTGACAACGCTTTCGTTTATGAAACGATAGTTCGAGCGCTGCGATCAATCAAAGGTAGCCGCCAAGTAATCTTTGTGACGCACAATCCGAACATACCGGTCCTTGGCGAGGCCGAGCGTGTTTTTGTGTTCTCGTCCGATGGCCAACACTCCACTCTTAAGCAGGTCGGAACAGTCGATGAGTGCAAGGAGCAGCTCGAGAGAATTCTGGAGGGCGGACGTGAGGCATTTTTGCTAAGGAAAGCTCGCTATGGCCACTGATGAGGTGTTGGCGCACACGGAGTTGCTGGCCGCGTTGGACGCAACCGATTGGTCTGTCACGCTTCAGGCCGTGGCCGTGGCCGACACACGCATACGCGACTCCATCATCGGCGATCCCAAAGTGGAGGAGATTGTCGCGAGGTTCGTCGCGCTTGCGAATCATTCGAAATGGGAAGTACGCAGGGCCGTCGCAAACGCTGCCGCGCACTCGCCTCACTCAGCATTCGAGCGAGCGTTAGTGAAGCTTGCCCTCGACGACAATAGCCGTGTTCGGCAGGCGGCGGAACACGCTGCCCTCCGACGGCGTGACTCGCGCCATGCAAGCACGTTAGGGAAACAACACGAAGATCGCATCAATTTAACATTGGATGATATCGAAGTCCGTTTCGGCCCAAAAGGCCGGGATGCCGTAAAACGTGCGGCCGAACAAATTGCGAATACCTTCGCCCGCGAACTATACCACGAGGTCATCAAGCTCGTATCGCCGCTGGCTACGGCGGCCGACCGTCTACGAGCGCAGCTTTCAGGGGGCAATGTTCCAGCGGATGCACTTGCAGAGGAAGCCGACCGTATCGGTCGGCGTGTGAAACAGCTTCGTGCTGTGTTGGACGCGATGCGTGCCTACACTGCACAACCCGCATTCAGTTTCAAGACAGAGATTCTGCGAGAAGTCATTCAAGAAGCAGCCAACGTGGCTCTTGAGAGCAATGGGCACCAATCGCGACGGCCGTCAATCAATATTAACGTGCCGTCGAGTGTAGCTGTTGACGTAGCACGAGCGCGCTTGGTTCAGGCTCTTACGAACGTGTTGCTGAATGCGATTGAGTCCTACCGAGATATAGATTCGCTAAACCCAATTGAAGTCAGGTCCGATCTCCAGGAGGGCCTCGTCGCAATTACAGTTGAAGATTCAGGATGTGGAATGTCGGCTGAAGCGCAACGTGACGCGCTCACTCTGTTTGCGACCAGCAAGCCGAACGGCACTGGCGTCGGCTTACCGCTGGCAGCGAAGATCATCGAGTCTGAACATGGAGGTCGGCTGAGCATCGACAGCGTGAAAGGCCGCGGAACTATCGTTCGTATCATTGTCCCAAGACACCGTCAAGTGGATCGTACATGAGAGAACGGCATACGGCGCTGATCGTCGAGGACGACAAAGCAACCGCAGATGACCTAGTGCAGATCCTACTGTCGATCGACTGTGACAGTGTAGTTGCGGAAAACAGCGACGACGCGTTAGTCGAGCTCAAGAAGAAGTCGTTCTGTTTGGTCCTTTTGGACTTGCAGATCAAAGGCGCGGCGGATGCGATCAAAGGTCACGTCGAACACGGCAAGGCGCTTCTGCGCAAGATTCGAGAGAGGCACGGCGACCACCATGGAACCGTCTACTGGTTGCCCGTGCTCATCGTCAGTGGATTTGCGCGCGAGCGTGACGAGGCGCTCGACGTAATGAAAGGTGGCGCGACCGATGTCATCCAGAAGCCGTTCGAGAGTCGGCAGGTGTCCGAAGGGATACGTCAAGCCCTCCAAGCTAGTGGGCGCAAAACGCACGAGAGATGTCATGAGCCTCCGCCCACACACCGCCCGAACCTAACGGACGGGGTCGTGATCGCGATTCCAGGAGACACGATTCGGCGCCGAACCTGTGTAACAATCGGGTCCAAGAGAGTAGAGCTTGCCGACGCTTCACTGAAGGTGCTCTTGCAGTTGATGATCGCTAAGCGAAAGGGAGTGCTCGTGCACAAGCGCGACATGGGTGCGACAGCAGACCAAGGGTTCAAGGGGATTTCCATACTGCGCAATGAACTCAAGCCAGTCTTGGGTGGCGTCGACATCATCAAGAACGATTACCACGGCAACTACAGCTTCGTGGACGATGTGAGAATCGGCAAATGTGCCGTTGACAAGCTGCTCAAGATCGGCGACCACAAAATAACAGAGCTCGCCACACAGCTTCAGCATCAAGCGCCGCGCCGTACCAAAAAGTCTGAAGGAAACTCTGAGAAGTTTCCGACACACCGCCGCCGTCGCCAGAAATAAGCCGTTACATTTAGATTCGTATCAGGACGAAGATACCGCTAATCTTTGGGCGTCTTAATCCGGCCTATCTTTAACCAGGCTTAAGGAGGAAATATGGCACCGACGACTGATACGGCAGAAAAAGTAAAGGTTGTGACCATCAAGGTAAACAACCAACCCGTTCAACTTCACCAAACTGAGGTGACTGGACTGCAGATTAAGCAGGCGGCCATCAGTCAGGGAGTTGCCATTCAAACGGATTTTCAGCTATTCGAAAAACAGGGAGAGGGAAAACTCACACTTGTCCCCGACAACAAAACAATAAAGATACATGAGCATGAGGAGTTCCGGGCAACCGCACCGGACGACAATTCCTAATTGGAGTCGTTGATGACACCGGAAGTCGTGGCAGCAATTGATGAGATTAGAGCATTGTTCTCCGACAGTGTCGTTGGTTCTGAAGAGGACGGGGAAGGCGGAGCGTACGTTACAGTCACGGGACTCGATATTGGCCCGCACTACGAGCCAGCAATTGCGTCGTGCGGCTTTCGAATCATGTTTCAGTACCCGAGAGCCGACGTGTATCCCCACTACATTTTAGGAGGAGTGAAACGTCGTGGCGGTCAAAGCTGCCAAGGGGTACAGCAGGTGACTTGGCGGCAGCAGGAGGCACTGCAACTCTCTCGTCGGTCAAATAAACTGAACCCGGCGACGGATACCGCGGCGCTTAAATTAGTAAAAGTGCTGGAGTGGTTTAGGAATTTATGAACATAAAGCTGCCAATCTCGCTAACCATTGATGAGCAACTTTTCAGCAGATTGCAATCTCACTTATTTCCTGGTGATTATGATGAACATGGAGCAGTGATAGCTGCTGGTATTTCACAGACTGCACGAGGTACGCGGCTGCTAGCTCGCGAGATATTCCCTGCAACAGACGGGGTTGATTATGTGCCTGGAACTCGCGGCTATAGAGCGTTGACAGCGAGTTTTGTAGCCGAACAATCCGATTACTGTTCGAGTCAAGACTTGTGCTATCTCGCTGTCCACAACCATGGAGGAATAGACTCGGTAGCTTTCTCTCCGGATGATCTGGCCTCCCATAAGCGGGGTTACCCAGCTCTTCTTCAAATCTCAAACGGAATCCCGGTTGGCGCGCTAGTATTCGCAAAGGCTGCTGCTGCTGGAGAAATCTGGACCACAAAAGGTGTGTTCCCTCTGGAACACCTGACGGTTGTTGGCAAACACACTCGTCGTCTTTATCCATCGCCACAGGATGCGCCTCGACGCTCAAAGAAGATATATGATCGCCACACAAGATTGTTTGGTGATATTGGTCAGGAGATACTTAGCGGACTTAAAGTTGTGATCATTGGATTAGGTGGAGGAGGGTCATTGCTCAACGAATGGCTCTCGAAGCTAGGCATCGGTCATATTGTTTCAATTGACTTTGACCGGGTGGATATCACTAACCTCCCTCGCATTGTCGGTGCAACACGGTGGGATGCGAAAACATGGCTGACCGCAAGCAGATGGGAATGGCTTCGCAGATTCGGAAAGCGTGTTGCTGCTCACAAGGTGCATGTAGCCGAGCGTGTTGCGAAGAAGGCGAATCCTGCAATTATCTACGACGCGTTTGTGGGTGATGTCCTTGATGCGCCTACGGCAGAGCTGATTCGTGATGCGGATTTTATCTTCTTAGCCACAGACTCAATTCGAAGTCGGCTGGTCTTCAATGCTCTGGTCCACCAGTACCTGATTCCTGGGGTGCAGATCGGCGCGAAGGTTACGTCCGACAAGTACACGCGGGAAGTGACGAACATATTTACTGCAACACGGTTGGTATTTCCCGCAGTTGGTGGTGGTTGTCTGGAGTGCGCTGGTGCGATTCCTGCTTCACGCCTCAATTCAGAGGGAAACAACGTTGAGGAGCAGAGGGCACAGAATTACGTGGACGATCCTCAGATCGGTGAGCCCAGTGTTATCACCCTTAACGTGCAGTCCGCAGCGCAGGCTGCGACGGACTTGATGATGATGTTCACTGGATTGTTTGAGTCGAGTGCAGATATGGGACACATTATGAATTTTGCGCGCGAAAGAAGACTCAACACGGTCGAACCTTCGCCCAACCCCATTTGCCCCGACTGCAGCACGACAAAGGGAAGCAGGAAAGCTCAAGGAGATGCCCTCCGTCTTCCCTGTCGCATGAGAGGGAATTAGCAATGGCACGGCAACTACCAGAGTATTTGGTCTTGGACCGCGTCATTATCTAAGAAAGGCAACGAAAATGTCAGATCGAAAGACTCATCAGTGGGTTGGTGCTGTCAGTGGTGCAGCACGTATCGCACATCAATCCTGGGGGCAGCCTGGCTGCCTCATGGAGACAATAGGCGGCGGATTCGGTGGTTACTGGACTTCCATGCTTCCGGATGCTCTTGAGCCAGCAATATCCTCTTGGCACAGAAGTATATGCCACAGCTTAGCCGCTGGCGGGGTGGTCTGTTCTATAGATCAGCTCCTTTCCAATTGGGCAAGATACTGCCGGGAGCAGGCGGATAAAGTTCGCGCGATACAGGCAATCCAAGACCCGCTTACACTTGAGTTTCGTCCCGTGGTTCCCATGAACCTTTTCCAACTGCTTGCCGAGTGGTTTTGGAGTTTTCTGGCAGGTGTTCTGGGCGGAATGACCCCTGGTTATTTATCTCATCTCGTTCTTGATGCCGGAACGGCGCGTGGCATTCCGTTCCTGGGAGCTTAACAGTCGATTGATCCGCAGCCAGGGTTGTGGAAAGCAGCTGGTTGCCTTAGGGTTGGGTTGCCTTTCATGTTCCTAACGTACCTATGCTATGCTGCCCGAATCCATGGAGTTTTATGAAATAAGGCAGCTGATTGAACTGCCTGCGATCCAGTTGCTTAAGAGCGATAATGCTGCTTTTGTGCTTGGGTTCCTGCATCGCACGTTCAAGCGGTCTCTGCGTACCACGATCCCAGAAGGTGAACTTCGCTCGCTCCTCGACATATACCTCGAAGAACTGCGGGAGGCCGATTCGTCTGCATACCCGGCCAACGCAGCGGACTACTTAGCCGTATGGCGAAATGAGAAACACGGATTCCTGCGTCGCTCCTATGGGGAAGGGCACGATGAGCCGGTGTTCGAACTGACGGCTGGCTCAGAGAAGGCGCTTCTCTGGATAGAGTCTTTGAAACAGGTTGAATTTATTGGAACAGAATCACGTTTGGCCAGCATTTTTTCTGGGTTGGATGAGATTGTTCGGTACGCTTCAGATGATGTAGACGAGCGGATCCGACTATTGCACGAAGATGCAAAGCGGATTCAGGATGAGATCGATCGCATACGCGTTACGGGCGTGGTGGAAAAATACTCATCAGTAAAGCTTAATGAGCGGTATGCAAGGCTGATCACGACGGCTCGCGAGCTTTTGAGCGATTTTCGTGCAGTTGAAGAGAGATTTCAGGATATTGCCCAAGAAATCGCTGAAAGACACGTCCAACCTGGCGTGACGAAAGGTTCAATTGTGGGGCACATGCTTGATTCCCATGATGTATTGAAACAATCGGCGCAAGGCCAAAGTTATTATGCGTTCCGGGAGCTATTGCTATCGCCAGAACGGCAAGAGCACTTTGATACCGCAATCGAAGCAGCACAAAAACTGCAGTCGCTTTCGCAGGAATTACGGGCCAACTCGATACTAACCCGGTTAATCGGCAAATTACTGATCGAAGATGAAACGGTCGTGACATCGACACAGAGGGTATCTGCAAACCTCAGACGCGTTCTCGATACTTCGAATCTGTCTGAGAGGCGGATGGTGACAGAAACGATCCGCGAAATAAAGTCATTGGCTTTGCAACAAAAGGACAGAATGCGCTATGACGAGAGCTTCTTCGAATTGGCAGAAATGGTCGACCCTTATTCGGGAATGACGCGCCCTGTCTGGCGTGAGCCTCCCCGCATTGTGCCGCAGGGCTCAACTGAAATCGCGGACGATGATTCGGGCTGGGAGGAACTGCGAAGATTTCGAAACCTTCCACAAATCCGCCTACAGGATTTGCGGAGGAATGTCGATTCCTGCCTAGAGCGGGATGAGACCGTCATTCTTTCGCAGGTGTTGGCGGCTTTCCCTCCCAAGCATGGGATCATAGAGATTTTGGGCTATCTCATCATTGCTGCCCAGGAGGACCAGCATTACATTGCGGATTCCGACAACACAGAAATTGTTGTGCCATCTGGCAAGAAGTGGCGAATCCCCGCAGTTCTTTTCGGCCGGAGTTACAAATGATGAACACAAGCCAGCAAAACTTCCGCGAAGCCTCTTTCATCAAAGCCAAATTGTTTCAGGCTCCAATTTATCGGGCTGATGACGAGGAGGCATGGATCATATTGCGAAACAATTTCGAAGACATAAGAGCATTCTTTCGACAGGTGGGCCAGGAAGTTGTGTTCGATGAGGGAGAAGGATACGCATTTATTTCGCAGATGAATGTGCCTGACGGAGAACGAGTCCCGCGATTGGTGCAATCGCGTCCCCTTAATTACGAGACCACACTTCTGCTGGTTTTCTTGCGCGAAGAATTGGATCGTTTTGAATCCTCGGGAACCGATTCGACACGCCTGGTGCACAGCCGCGATCAGCTGCGCGTATTGGTTGAGCCTTATGTTCGCAGCTCGAGCGACCAAGCAAGGGATCGCAATAGGATAGATCAAGCCATTGAAAGAGCTGTTCGCTTAGGATTCTTACGGAAAGAAAACGGAGAACACATTGAAGAGTTCCAGATCATGCGCATCATCAAGGCACGTTTTGGCGCAGCTGAGCTTCAATTGATAAAGGAACGGCTGATTCGTTATGCAGAGCCTGAACAATAGTACCGATCCGGCTAGAATTTCGAAATCACTGCCCGGATTCCGGCTAAAACGAATGGAAATTCTTAACTGGGGAACCTTCAATGGCAAGATCAACGTTCTTGCACCCGAGGGCCGCTGGACACTGCTTGTTGGCGACAACGGCAGCGGAAAATCCACTGCTGTCGATGGACTGCGGACTCTATTAGTGCCTCCTCGGCTGTTGCAAGGTAGTTACAACGATGCGGCACGCGATATGACAGCAAAGCGACGGGCCGACCGCTCGCGCAGGAGTTACATCCGGGGAGCATGGACCACAACCAGCCGCGAAGATTCCGCTACTGGTGACACACAGCACCTGCGCCACCCTGGCGTGCAATCCATTTTGTTGGCTGTATTCGCCGATGAATCGCGGGAGCGAGACATCACTCTTGCGCAGATACTTTGGGAATTGAATGAACAGTCGGATGAGGTTTACGCAATTGCTGAGGGAGATAAGAATATCAAGGAACACCTAACCGGCATTGAAGAAATTCGTGATATAAGGCGGCATTTAAAAAGCCGTGGCTTTGCAACTCCCGGTTCTTACCCCGCATATTGCGAGCAATTCAGACGTTTGTTAGGCATTCCCAATCAGTCTGCGCTGGAGGTATTTAATCAAGCGATCGGCGTTAAGGAGGTTGAAGACTTAAACAAGTTCATCCGGCAACATCTTCTTGAAACAAATGACGCCGTCACTTTTATCCGGGGAACACTCAGGCCTCACTATGTTCAACTTGATGAATGCCACAAGGCAATCCAAGTTGCCGAGCAACAAATAGAAATCCTAAATCCCATTGCCGATCACTATTCTCGAATTGATCTTGCCACGAGGGAAAAGGAAGATCTTCAAGAGCTTTTTAACATCACGCCAATTTTTTTCGATTGGAGATGCCACGAATTACTGAAACGCCATACAAATATAGAAAATGAACGGCTGCAGGAATTAAACGACAAAAAGCAGAGTTTGGACGGCAAACAAAAGGTTTCGGTGGAAGAACGTGATAATGTCGCTGCTGCCTTGGCCCGCGACGAAACGGAAATTCGGATTAAACGGCTTGATCTGGATATCAGAGAGGCACAAGGGATTGCACAACGCTGTCTTGAGGGAATCCGCGTAATTGAAATATCCCTAAAACTCCTCGGTGAACCATTAGAAATCGAGACCGAGGAGGCATTTACGTTGCTCCGAGCCCGTGTAACCCCCAAACGGATAGCTCTGAAGGATCAGCACGATGGAGAGCGACACCGCGCCATTACTTGTGAGGCTGAGAAGCGAGAAAACACACAGAAATATGAGGCGCGCAAGGTTGAGTTGGAACACTTGCGAAAACATAAAGTGCTGATCCCAAGTGAGTTCGTCGCCTTGCGAGGGGTCCTTTGTCAGGCAGCTAATATTCCTCAGGAGGATCTGCCATTTGTTGGCGAACTCATCCAGGTCAAACAGCAATACCAGGAATGGACAGGAGCAATCGAGCGGTTACTACATGTATTCGGAATTGCTTTGCTTGTGCCGCTACGCCGCTACGACGCGGTGTCCAGATTTATTAACGGTAATCGGTTGATCGATCCCTTGAATGCTCGACGCGGCCTGCGCATTGAGTTTTATCGGATCAACTACACGCCGGCGGCTCCGCGTATTACGGCTGCAGATGAGCAATTTATTTTTGGCCGCTTGGATTTTTACCCGGATCACCCACTCGCTCCCTGGGTAGCAAAGACTGCCTCAACTCGATTTACACATAGGTGTTGCGACTCGATTGAACAGTTTCAACGTGAGAACAAAGCAGTAACTCGGGAAGGATCAGTTCGCGATGGTGAGCGCCATATAAAGGATGATCGCAGAGAAATTTCCGATCCTTCGGACTACGTACTTGGTTGGACCAATGAGAAAAAGCTTCAGGCGGTGCTCCATGAGTGTGCAGTACTGCAACAAACAATTGACTCTCTGTCAGCACAAGGAGCCGGCGCTGGCGTTGAGGAACAGAGGCTGCGCAGCCAGATGAGCGCTGCAGACGCTATTCTTGCGATCACAAGCTTCGCCGATATTGACTATCGAGGAAAGCAAGGCCGTGTCTACGAACTTACTGCAGAAAAAACAAGCCTGGAAAATAGCTCCCAGATACGGATTACCCTGAAGCAGCGACTCACTGCAATTGAAGAAGAAATTGACAAGCGAAATATTGAATTGGACGATGTGAAAGCAGAAATTGCGATTCTGGCAAAGGAAATTAGGAATGCGCAAGATCAGCTAGGTAAATTGGATCGTGCTTTGGCGGCCCAGCCTCAAGAGGACTTTGCCACTATAAGCTCGGAATTGGATAAACTCGGCATCAATAGCCCATTGGCGTGGGAAGAGTGCGAAGAAGCAAAACGAATTGCTCAGAACAGCATCCAAGGACACGTAAACCGACGCACAGGAATCATTAATGACAGTTCTAGAAACATGCAAATACAAATGACAGAATTCTTAGGAAAGTTCCAGCATGAGCGCAAAAACCTGACCAATGACCTGAAATATGCACCAGAGTTTGTTCGTCTTTTAGAGAAACTTAAGGAGGACGAACTCCCTAAGCATCGCAAACGCTTTGAGGAGTTTCTTGGAACGAACCTCGTGGGCAATATTGCCTGTTTAAATACTCGGCTTCGGGAAGAGGAAAAGACTATTCGCAAACGGATTTTGGAAGTTAACTTGGCGCTTCGCGAAATCGATTTCCAGCGGGGAAGGTATATTGAGGTCGTGGAGGCGCCAAACCGTAGTGAAGAAATTGAACAGTTTCGGCAACAGATTCTTGCGTGCCTTTCGCGTTCCATTTATCCACCCCCAGAGGAACGACCTCGCATCTTCGAACAGATTCGGCTGCTTATGCAAAGGTTTGATACCGACGAAGCGTGGATGCGGCGCGTAACCGACGTACGCAACTGGCTTGACTTTGGCGTTCGAATTAAATCCAAAGACACGGATCGTGAAATTGAATTCTTTGACAAGTCCTCTGGAAAGTCCGGCGGTCAAAAGGCCAGGCTGGCCTTTGGAATCCTGGCTGCAGCGATCACAGCCCAATACGGAATGATTGGAGTTCCGCCCGACAGTGCTACATTTCGCTTGGTCGTGATTGACGAAGTCTTTGGCCGGACAGATGAAGAACAATCCCGGCTTGCACTGGAGCTGTTTCAGAGGCTGAACCTGCAACTGCTAATTGTAAGTTCTCTCCGATGATGCTGTCAGCGCTGATGCTACTTGTGCCCGCTTGATGGGCCTCCGTCCCGAGCGGCTGTTCCATCTTCGCGAAGCACACAAGTTTCTCGGAAATCTCGATCCCGACAAGATTGATCAGGCCGGCGATCTCGTTCGTACTCCTGCCGTGCCTTTTGATGTGGTGCCGGAATTTAGATTCCTGCAGGCCACTGCAAAGGGCCTGTGGATTCCGCCTGCCCGTTGATTTAGAGCAACTTCATCATGTTACGGGCGCCACAATTTCATCGGATGCTCGGGAATTTTTCCTGCAGTTTCTGGTTAACAATTCGTAAAATAGCGGATCCGACGTTGCAACCCCGTGTATAATCTGGCCCTCACATGATTTGGGGTCCGACCACGACTGAAGAAGTGACGCTGGACCCGGATTCGGAGAAACACATACCGGCTCCCATCGTGCCCAACAGACAAACAAAGAAACGCCCGACGATCGACCGGCTTGTGGGCGAACAGGCTCGCAAGTGCGCCGAGCGGCAATTCTTGTCAGTCGAATGGGCCCGCTTTCATGCTGCATGCGAAAACCACGTATCCTGGCGAGAGTTTTATTTTTGGTTTTGCTGCATTGTCGAACACGCAGGCAAGATTCCGCCGATTCATCTCCCAACAATTCAAGAGAAATGCCCTCAACTTTTCCGCTTGCTCCCTCGATCCACTCGCCAAGCGACTTCACCGGACAAGCTAGTCGCGACTCTCGAAACCTGGATTGACGATCACCAGACATGCCGGTCGCAATCTGAGGGTTGGTTCGATGCCTTAACCTACTTTTCCGCGCGCCAGCCTCGCATCGTGCAGGCACAGAGCTATTATCTGGATTGCACAAAACGCTGGCGGTCTTTAGAAACGCTCGATTACCCGGATTTTCAATCCTGGCTGGAGCAATCGGCCCGCTTCGACCCTTCACCATTTCTCGTACCCGAACGCCGGAGCGGCTGGGCATCTGTCTTTCGCGTTTCCCAGGACAAACTGCAGCAGGCAGCCCAGAAATATCTCGATCTCGAAGTCTTCGCCTATTGGTCGAGGACTGCGCTAAAGCTACCCGAAGCTCAGATGGCGCCTCATGTTCGATCTGAGATCGAACGTCAACTTCCCCAGTTTCTCGATTCCGATTGGCGAACTCATAACGAGACTATTGCGATCACGCAACCTCTGTGGCCGCAATTGCTGAAAACAATCCGGGAACAATATTTTCACGAAGCTTTGGAGAACCGCTGGATCGAGGCGATCGACTTGCACGCGGATTTCCATCCGCTGCACGTGCGCGTTCTCCAATTCTGGCGCGTATGGGACCGCGAGTATCTGTCCTCCGAATCGCGCCATTACCCCGCTCTCACCGAATGGCGTTCCCAGTTAGACTCCTTTACCGGGCGTTGACCCTTTTCACTTTCGACACTGCTGCTTGCGCGTTTCACTACATTGCCCATTCCGGTGGCATTTAGTCTCCCTTGGCATGACTTGGAGTGCCTGAAAAACGCATTTCCCCGGATGTTCCGCTTGCATCTCGAACAGTGATGTATGACCGCCAAGTGTTTGTATTCCTTGACTGCTGTGACAACTCGGCGTGGAACAGTAACAGTGCTGGCGCTGAATTTCTTGGCCTCGTTCTCTAAGAACTTGAGGATATCTGCTTTGTTCAGCGGTTCCGGCTCCTTACCGGACCTGATCTTCCTCGAATTTCTTCCACCGCTGTTAGACCCGGCCATCTTGCTGATCCTGACCAAGAGATCTTCCGCCGAAGATAGATCCACCTGGAAAAGAGCTTCAAGGTGGTCCGTGTCGAATGTGGCCGTCTCCTCGCATGCTCGGAGCTTGGCTTGGATCTCTGGTATGGATGTCCTCCATCCATCCACCGTGTTGCGGAGCCAGTCCTTCTCCTCCGCTGTCATCAGCTCCTGATTGAGTTCCCTGTAGTGTTCTCTGCAGTATTCTTCTAGTGATTCCGTGCTGACTCGAGCGCTCTTTGGACGAAGGATTCCCTCATTGATCCAGCGTCTCACGGTCTGAATGGTCACATCCAGGATTGCCGCCAACCTCTGTTGCGTTTGCGGCAACCGGCTGCGCAGCAGCCGTCTTTTCATTTCCGGGCTGATCGTAATCCCCAAGGAGGCTGCATGCTTTTGGACGAACTGTTTCCGCGACGAGAATAGGATGTCCGGGCCAATCCATTTGAGGCTCTCATTTTCCAGCAGCAATCTGACGCCCTTGTAATTGCAGTGCAGAATACGTCCGACTTGGCGCCTGCTATGTCCCTCCACCACCCGTGCGCAGCAGTGACCAAGAAGCCGTTTCAACTTCATCTCAATCGCCGCGCTGGAACGCCCCATTAGTTCCGCTATTACCCAGGCGTCACAGACGCCTGCCATTTCATAGAGAGCGCGTGTTTCTTTCGTGGTCCACTTCTTACATGGCCGGGTCGTTCCGAGTTTGCGTGCGAGATTCATGACCGTCCGCTGCGTCCAATCGGGATGGCGGTCGAGAATTGCGTAGTGCGCTTGCTGTCGTCGTTCGGGTCCCTTTCCGCTCGCTTCCCGCAGAAGCTGCTTATCTTCTGGCGTTGGCGCGGAACGCTTTGGCCTCTTCACTTGCTGACGGAGTCCTAGCTCACCTGTAATCTTTCCTATGTACGAGTGCGTCCAATCAGAGTGTCGCTCCAACAATTCGGCAATTGCACCTGTTTTTTCGTCCGGGTTGTGGGCACACGTCTTTCGCAGAAGCAGTTCGTCGTCAGCAACAACGGCCGAGTACGTCCTTGGATGTCCTCGCTGTCGCGGGTCTTCTGGCAAGAGTCTCGATGACCTTGCGTGTTCGGAGGAGATATCAATGCTTTCTCGGGCCTCGGGGGAAATCGGGTTACCTGGGTTCGACATGGACTAGTCCTTGGGGTATTTGTGGTGCGTTCTTACAATAGAAAAATCTCCCGTCCTTAAGATTGCGTCTAACTTGCCTCGATCATGAGCTGTGAACATACCACCATCAATTCATGTTCATGAATTGAGTCGGGATTAAAACAGAACGAACTTAGTTATTGTTCTTATACCGAATATCGGCTCCGTTTGTTGTGCTCCCCTGAGCGGCCTCACGCATCACTTTGTACACTTCGATTCTCCTGATATTCAGGTGCCAGTGATGCTCGCTAACATTGCGGTCGCTGGTAAAATCCCAAACTAAATCAATCGAGAGTTGGACGATGAAGGGTGGCGATCTTCTCGCGAATGTGCGCAACTCGGTGCGAGGTTCCGGCCATATCCCGCGGTCGCCTTATGCTCGATGTTGACGGTGAAGACATAGCGGAAGTCAAGGAAAGAAAGAGCATTCCTTTGCTTCCGGCGATCTAAACCGTGATAACACCTCTCTCCTGGCAAACCGTTCGTGGTGATGCTTCCCGAAGGCCGAGGGGTCTTACTCTTCGCGCCTGGCAAAACACTCCGCGATAGGGCCCAAATCTTACGGTCGAAGTATCCATGGTTTCTTTTGACCAAGGACTCTTGCCCACAAGACTGTTGGTCCGCAGTTTGCTCTATCTCTTGCCAAACTAGGCCCGCCTCTGTAACTCTCGGCTCGTTCGGCAACCCGGGAAGTTGAAGGATGAACCGAGCCTGGTAACTGAGATGGTCTCAAGCTATAACCCATTAGACGCACATTTATTCCCGAAACGGAAAATGTTGTCCGATAGTGCTACGCTGAGATTTATCACGGAGGCGAGCGACCAAGTCGACAGTGTCTTTAGCGAGGCTACAAGACTGGATCAAATCTGTTATGTACGATAGTGTGCCATCTAGTGTCGGGCTAGATGAAGGCGTGCTCATATAATTCCTCTTGGCGTTGCCATGGCGACTGTACCCACACCCGGCGGAATTGTTTATCGCCAGCGCGTAACCGGAATCAGCTTCCAGCGCGATCCGCCACGCTGCGTTTTGGTAAACGGCGCCGAGGTCATCCTGCCCTGGACGCTCTTGCGTCATCTCAGCGTTGGCGATGAAATAGCATTCCCAGGTTTCCAGGGAGCCTCGACAGAAACTGAACTCTTGGTCTTCCGGCGGCGCGCGGTCAGACGTGGCGGCGAGTTTTTCTTTGCCGCGTTGGCTTCCGTGGGCGCTCCGAAGAAAGACGCGCGCGAAGATCTGTCCTTGCTGGCTGAAGTTCGGGGAAAGGCCCTCGGAGTGAATCGAATCGTTCTTGCCGGTGACGCCGTTCGGTCATATTTCTATCAAGCTGAAGGGTCCCAGTCCTTTTATGGCCTTCTTGGCGTTGAATCACATGTGTCTGACGCTGAACTACGGATGGCTTACAAAATCCGGATACTAGAACTCAAACGGGAAAACGCGGAACGAGCGACGCATGCGGCAGTGGAACGGGCGTTTAACATTCTAGGCCATCCAGATCTTCGCGCGGGTTATGACTCGTGGATGCGCGACCCGGAGACTCCTCTCGCTTTTCCCTACGGGAGCCTTGGCAGCATTTTGGTTGCTGGAAACCGCCCGCCCGACGGCCAGACGTTCTTTGCCCATGAGATTCTCACGTTTCTGCCTGAGGTTCAGCGCCGTCGGTTCCGGGCTCCCCTGCGTCGTTGCGAGTTCTACGAGAGCCGGGCTCTTTATCGCGATGCGAGCCGGCGAGTGGAGGTCTGGCTAGACCCGGCTATGTTCCACATGTCGTGGACCCCTGAATGGAACCAATGGAAACGTCATCTGGCCTCAAAGATTGAAATTCAAGGCAGCTTCGTGACTCGCGCACGCTATCGCAAGAAGGCCGGCGCCTGGAACAAATCTCTGTGGGAAACAGCTTTACCAAGCCGAACCAGCGTACGCCTTCCTGCAAATTTGGGAGAACAAGTTGATCGAGCTTGCAAACAACATCAGCGATTCGGCAAATACGCCGCAGCCATTGAAGAGATCAGGGCCTTTTTGCAGCGGCAACCGTTGGAGCGGGCAGACCTCCAACGCACGTGCGATCACTATGGTATTCCTGGCGATTTCGATGTCACCCAGATCACCTGGGCGCCCGACTACGATCCTGCGTTCTACGAGCAACTCGCGCATTGGAGCCGGCGCCTGTACCTCTTTCGATCTGAGTATATCTTCGAGATGCAAAAGGCCATGGTGGTTGAGACTCCGGAGGTTGGGCACGCAACCTATTTATTTCGAAAGCCGGCCTCGATTGACGCGTTCTTGTCGCGCTACATCGCGGTTTCCAAACAAGATATCCGTCAGAACAAGCAAAATATTGCAGAACAGCTCGGTTTTGTCGGGCGGATTCTGCATGGTCAAAATCCCCGCACATGGCTGAAAGAGCTCAAGAGATATCTCGGGGAGCCAATGAACACACCCAACATCACGTCCGCATCTGCCTCTGCGGATTTATTTCATTAGTGGTTTTGAGGTAGTATGGGCCTATGTCAAGACGACCCACATTTATGAAAGAGATACACAGCCTTCGCGAGGGCCAGAAAGCGATGGATAGAATTGCTGCTTTGGATCCTAGTGACAGAGAGCTGTCACACCTGGTCGGTGATATTTTGTCCGATCACGATCCGCTGATCGATGAGGCTGCGGAGGATGCTTTGGTAACCCTGGAAGCTTGCGAAGTTGAACTCACTCGCCAAAACATTGCTAGCGGCGAACGAGTCAACTGACTGAGACTTCTCCAAACGAACGGGTCTGGAGGCGGTTTGACGCCAAACGCCTTTCTGGGTCCGGAGGATTTGTCCCTCTGAACTTCGAACCGCCGCATTCTTCCGCGACATCAAGATGACCCTTAAAAGGCTCGTTGCTAGTCGATTTATGCTGGCGTGTCGGCCGATCAAATCGCGGCTCAGGCAGGTTCCTTCAACTGATTGATTTCAAAGACAAATGGCGGGGGCCATCAGAGATTTGATCGACGGACCTGTGGGACAAGGTGGTTGTTAGAATCTGCACCAGCCAAATAAATTTGGCCGATCCACTAATCCCTTTTCCTGTCAATCTAACTTCACTTCAGAACCCTGACTGACGAGAGAATTGAATGCCACGTAGCCTCGTTGAGCCTGCGCAGATCTGTAACATCACCAGCAGCCCTGTTGACTGGTAGCCGAGACAACTTGGGATTACTGGTGGGGCTTGGGGCCCCCGGGCGAGCACTTTGTGGAATTGTGGTCCTTCTGTTGACCACTAGCCCTCCCGAAAAGGGATCTGCCACCGCTGGGCCCCAAACACTTGTTCCGTGGAAGGTTTGCGGACAATCTCGGAAACCAGTGGGCGTAAATGAGTAAGAGAATCAACGAGCAGCCAGTACGACTCAAAAGCCGAACTACTCAAACTGTTGGAATTGTTTTTGCAAGAGGCTGCCGTGGGCGCGTTCGAGACAACGCCCTTCGCGCATTGCGGACTATAGAGATATCAAATTCCAGCATCACTCTGATAGAGACTGGGTTGTTCTTACCGTGGCATTGCACTTCGTTGTCGGTAGTCTGCGAGGCACCTTCAATTCCCGCGGTGTTTCATGGATAGGCGGAAAAGCCTGCTGAGATGCATTTCCAAAAGCTGAAGATTTTTCTCTGGCAAAAGCGCAAATCTTGTTAGAATCTGCTTTCCCCTAAAGGGTATCTCTGGTTTCGATTCGAGATCACTGCGTCAATGGTTGCGTACGGCTGAGGTTCACCTAGGAACCTTCTCCGGCGGTCGCTGCGGCCTGCGCGATGCGCAGGTACAAGAGATCACACAGCGACTCAGAAAGGTCGGATATGAGTCTTGAGATGCGCTAGAAAAACGGAATATTTTCGTTTCTTCATCAAGCCGCAAAGACAGAGGAGAGCAGGAAAGCCATGTTGTCTGAGCTCTCCCGACCGTGGGACACCAACGCCACAACTTTACTGTGCCGCGCAAGTTAACGTTTTGGTGCCAGCCAGTTGAGGACGCCACCGGTTGTCCAAGTATAAGTGTTGTAGACGTACGCACTGGTGGGAAAGCCGACGCTGTATCCATATGCAGCAGTACCAGTCCATTGGTTCGATTGATTGACGCTCCCTGACAAGGTGACTGGCCCGAGACCTACCGAGAGTGAACGCGCGAATTCACTGTAGGCTCCCGCATTCGAAGCTTCTGTGAGGAAAACAGATCCCGAGGCGCCCATGCTCGCCCCGACTCCGAACGCCAACTGAGCCGAACCTGAATTCGAAGGGTAACCGAGGTCTGGGCTGAGGATATCGACGCCTGAGTTTGGGCTGACGGACAAAAAGCTGCCGCCTAACGTCATGTATGCATGCACATCATTAAAATAGACGTCGTTCTCTCGGCTTGGCGGTGAGAAGTACAGGCCGAAGTCGATCTCAAGGTTCGCGACGCAAAGGACCAAGCATAGGCCGCCACCTACCGTTCCACTAAAACCCCTCCCCATACCGCGTAAGGGCTCTAGCTTGAGTATTTGAATTACAGGAACAAGAGACTCGACCAGGGGGCGAAGCATCTCGAACATGGCATCACTTGGGTCACGCGCGACGGGTTTCTTCGCCGGTAATGGGGCAATGAATGTCATATTCCCCAGCGGTTCGAGTGTGCGCTTCAGCTGGTCGATGGCTTCATTGACAAGCGGATATTGCTCGTCGGGCGGGCCAAAGCCAGACGGATCTACGACATTGACCGGATTGTTTCTCGCGTAGATGTATCGATTCAAGTAAGCCGGGCGATAAGGATTGGGAATCGTCTTGTCGGGTGAGGTGAATCGTGCCAGCACAGGATCAAGGGCTCGCGCACCCAGTTGCACCAGTCCGGAGTCGGAGTCCTCGCGACCTCCAGCAAACCTTTGATCGTTAGAGAGTTCGGAGTTGCCTTTTGAGGCCCCCCAGGGAGAATACGTATAGATCTGCACGGCGGTGCCGGACTGATCAGTAATTTCGCTAACAGAACCCAGTCCGTCACGGTGAAAAAACAGTACTCCTGCACTGGGCCGGCGTTGCGCAAAAACCTGATCGCCAATGAGGTAGTTGAAAGTGAAGGCACCTTCGGCATCTACTTCAGCAAGATTTCCATGAAAGCGTTGCGTGCCCTTCGAGGTAGTACGTGCGGAGAGATTGCCTTCGGCTGAATACGTAAAGGTCACCACGCCGGCTGCCGTGGCTACGTTCGCCAGTCGATCAAGTGGATCCCATTGCACTTGAAAACCGTTACGCTTTACCAGTCGGCCCGTATCATCATATGCATACGCGAGAGCGCCAGCTGCTGTGACCGCATTCGGATGTCCCGCATCAAGATAGGTGTAAACGCCAACGGACTTGCGGCTCAGGATGTTACCCGCTAAATCGTATTCGAAGGAATCAGGATGAGCGCCAGTGGTGGTCAGCAATCGACCGGATGGGTCGTACGTAAACGCTCTCTGTTGGGTCACCAGTCCTGTGCGCGTGTCGCTGAGCACTCGCGCGTCGGCGTCGTGTTTCAGTGTGCTCGATGAAAGCAGTGTCGACAAGCCTGCTGACAGGCCAACAACTTGCATGTGATCAAGCCACCGGCGTTTCGGGTCGTAGCCCATGGTTTGCACGACACCGTTTCCGAATCGAATCTCCTCCAGTTGATCATCAGCGGCATAGGAGGCGCCGCGAACATATGTTCCGATCAGATTTACTCGTCCGGCAGCGTCGTAGCCGTAATCAACCGATTCAGAGATGCTCGACAGCTTGCCTGTTCGGTCCGGGTACGTCACCTGCGCGATCCGACCGAGCACGTCCCATTTGGTGCTGAACCATGCACACGCAGGTTCGACGCAGGAATGGCGGAGAAGGATGCGGCCCATGCTGTCGTAAGTGCGGTCCTCGCTTGTTCCGTTGGAACTGGAGATCCGACCTACGCGTCCTATCGCATTCTTAGTAGATGGGCCAGGGGAGATGATGGGCGCTTTATCATACTCCCAGTCTGAGGTCTCGACCAGAATGCCCGCTGGGTCGAAGGCTCGCCGTTGCAATACGCGGCCGAGGGCATCATGATCGTGTTCGATGCGTTGATGAGCCCCATCCGTTTCGCTCTTCACGAGCCCTGTGTCGTCAAACGTGCGTTTTCGACAGCCGCGATCTGGATCGCACTCGCCTATCAGCCAGCCAAGAGAGCTCCGGGCCCACAAGGTTGTTCTGCCATTAGCGTCCACGGCTTTGATCATCCGATCAAGCGCATCGTACTCGTAGGTGGCGAGCGCTGGTAGGCGTTGTCCATTCACGGTAACGTCTTCCGCGACTGACAAAATCCGACCCCAACCATCATGAGCGATCATGCGCTGTCCACCCGCTGATGAGCGTTCCGCTGTGGTACCCACTTGATAAGTAAGAGAACGAGATTGACCGTCGGGTAAGATTGTGTACGTGGGCCGATGTGCATCGTCATACAAGAAGCGGGTCCACGTGCTCGGAGTACCAATAGCTTTCCAGAGGGTCTCTTGTTGCAGGCGCGGCGACCAGCCGTCAAACGTCCGCTGACGCTCGTACCTGCCAGAACGCTCTTCACGCCACACACGCTGCATGCCGTCAAAGAAACGCGTGTACTGCAGCGCCCCAGTGTTGAGATCATCGCCGGAAGCCCCAGTCGAGCAGCGGGACTCCACTATGCGCTGAGTCAGAAAAAACTGGCGCCTTACGCCAGGGCCGAGGCCCCAGTCCAGGTATTCGTGCGTGAGGCATCCGCCGTCTGGAAAGGTGGTACGCAGATGCCGGCCTAGTGCATCGTAGCGATGCTGTGTGGTGCCCTGGTTGGCATCCGTCTCGAGAATCTTCTCGCCAAGCACCAGGTCCCATTCCGTGGTTTCACACCAAACCGTGTTGCAACGCTTGATTGGAAACCGTGAAAACGTTGGATCCCAATCCGTTCGTGTCACACGCAAAACCGCATCCGTAAAAGCAATTTCGTTGCCTACGCCGTCATAGTCACGCTTCGCACTGAGATAGGTATTGCTGATCGAATCCCAGACATCTGATCTAGTGATATCACCGCGGACAGGCGGCACAGCGGGTAGGGCAGCACCATCATAAATTCCGAGAGTCGAGGTGATCAGCTTGCCGGATGCGTCGAATCTTTCGGTTTTCGCCACGCGGCTGACGATGTACCGCGAGACATTCGGGAAGAAGGTCATGCGAGTCGTCCAGTCATCGGTACGGACGGCTGGGTCACCCAGTCCCAAGATCTCGATCACATTACCGTATGCGTCGTAACTTCGCTGCTCCATCAAAGTCGTTCGGCATACTGTCCCGAGTTCGCACTCTTCGCGCGAGGTCTTCTCGACCTGGCAACGCCAGGGTGGAGCCCATTCCCCACGCGACAATGACGAATCGATGTACGTCCTATCGTCGGCCCAAAACAGGCCCTTTGCGTTGCGAACCTCCACACGTGTCGGCTGGGTAGCACAACCTTCAGTCTGCGCAAAAGACGTCGCAGTGATGGTGTCGCCTTCCGCGACGGACACCGACTCAAAGCCCAGAAATGCGCGCGTCTGTTCAGACCAGCGGGCGCCAACATAGCTATAGCGTGAGCTTGGATTCGAACCCGGTGGAAGGTTGTGGCCAGACAATTCTGACACGACGAAATTGATCTGTCCGTAGGGTGTTTCTGCGAATGTGCCTGCCGTGGTACCGAAGGAGACGTGTTGCTGTAGCCCTATGCCGTTCCATATGGAAACGAGCAGTGGCCGTCCAAATTCGCGCCGAAGGCCGGTCAGTACTGTGTCACCCGATGAAGAGAGTCGGAACCTGAACATATCCGGCCGGCCATCGGAGTCGACGTCGGCGGCCTGCCAACTGGCTGTCCACCGATCCACCGATCCAAGTTCATCCCAAAAGCCATCAAGAGTGCCGTCGCATTTGTTCAGCAGCCAAGATACGTGCATTGTGGAGCTAAAGAACGTAGAAGCCCAGACTAGATCCGTACATCCGTCTCGATTCAGGTCGACGAGACGCAAGGTGGCCTGGTTCGCAAACGCAACCGCGGGTGGCGCGAAAGCTTGTGGCGTCCAACTTTTTCCGCCATCAGTGGCGAGCAACGCCGCAATTGCCAAACTCCTGCCTTCCGGAATCGCAGAGACGAGATCCTGTCGTCCGTCACCGTTCATGTCGGCGACGCGCCAGCTCTTTGCGGGCAGGTCTGATCCGGGACGCTCCCATGTCAGTACCCGGAAGGCGTGGTTGCCCTCGGCCCGCAGCACGACGACCCGGTCGATCGAGCCACTCGACGGCGTGGCAAACTTGTCCACCAGCACTAAGTCCTGGCGACCGTCACCATCGATGTCGCTCGTCTGAAACCGGGCGACGGCTAGTCCGGGCGTTGTCGTTAGCGACTGTGTCTGATAGGCCCAGGTCCCGTCTCCCCGAGACAAGGCAAGTTCGATAAGAATTCCAGAAGGCCCCTGCGTAACCCGTGCCAGGTCGGCGCGTCCATCGCCATCAAAGTCACCTATGCGCCAGGCATAGGCGGAGTGACTCGCACTCCCGTTGCTCAAACGAAATGCACGTGGAACGAAGGTCCCGTCTCCGTTCGAAAGCAGTACAAGCGAATCGGTAGGCACCGGCCCGCTGCCAAAAAGAGTGGTACCAACGTAGACCAGATCCGCCTTGCCGTCCGGCAAACCGGTTCTCGGGGAACCAACGTCGGCGACCAGCCAGCGGGCCGCGTCGAGTCCCACCCCGGCAACCGGGGGGAGGGTCTGTGATGTTTGCACCGGGGATCCAATGCCATCGCGCGGAGTGATGGCCGAACGGATCATGATGCCATCACCCGTCGGAACAATCTGCACGAAGTCAACCCGGCCGTCTCCAGAAATGTCTGCTGGGCGCCACCCCAACTCGCGCGGATCAGTCCTGGGAACGGCTCACCTGTTAACCGCACCTTGCCGAACTGATCGTATCGAACGAAAAGTAGATCTGCTTGGTGATCGCCATTCAGTTCGCCCTGAAGCACGTCGAACCATGGGCGCCCGTCGCAGCGATCCCAGTAATTGAGGTGCGAGCAGTCAAACGGCACACTAACGGTGCGAGATGCCGCCTCGCCCAGATCCTCGAATGTTCCGTCGCGTTTCGAACGCAATGTGATGACGATCGTGGGCTGCGGCCATGATGGCGCGCCGCTCACGAAAGGCGTGGTGACCACAACGAGGTCCGTCACTCCATCATGGTCGACATCTGCTGCCAGCCAGCGATTCGGAAACGAGTCGGCCTTGCCAGAGTAGTTGTTCTGCCGTTTCCAGCCTAGGGTCAGATCCTGCGCTTTTATGTCAAAGCTTCCGATAACCTGGGCAAGAGCGACGGTCGCACGGAGGTGCTCATACGGAATCGCGGCGGTGGGCCCGATCGGAGTGAACAAGACTACGTAGGTAAGTCCGTTTCCGTCAAAATCGCCAATCTTCACGAGGTCCGAGCCGAGTGGGCGATGGCCACGCCGCGCTAAGGTTTGCGTCGGCGACCAATTCGGGATCTGAGTGTTGAAGACTGAGAAGTCGAAGCCTCCTTTTCCGTCTGACCGGGCTGTGCCAATCTGCGCACCCCAACCGACCGCGTTCGAGACGCCGCCATTTATCAGGCTTTCCACTCGGATGATGTCGGCGCGCCCATCACCATCAATGTCGCCGACGAACCAATAAGGCCAGTCAGCTGACAAGTGTGTCCATGGCGCGTCGATGGATTGCATTAGCGCAAAGGACGTTCCTGTCGAACGCATAGTGTGAAGACGAGGAAACGCGGTCGATGGGCCGCCACTGGCGTTCACACTTTCAACTACGATGAGATCATCTCTGCCGTCGCCGTCTACGTCTCCTACGAGCCATCGGTGTCCGTCGTCCCGTTTGCTAACCGGAGGTGAGAAGGGAGATTGCATGACGAACCGACCGGCGGGCGTTCCGAGCGCGACCTGGGCGGTGACTTTCTGCGTGGCGTCGGCGTAGATCGCCAAAAGATCCGCCAGGCCGTCGCCATTGAAATCGCCACTCAGAACCACGTGGCCGACCGCGTCATTATACGGCGCAGGAAGCCAATAGGACCAAGCGGCTGTCTGTGAGACGGCAGCACGGAACGTGCCGTCGCCGCGGTTCAGATGCGTGAAGATTCGAACGGTGCCAGGGTTGGAGGAGCCGTCGTGCACGACGGCAACAGCGTCGTCCAAACCGTCTCCGTTGACGTCGATAGCCAGCCACTGCTGCGACCCGAGCGGATCGGAAATTCCACCGGCATTGATATTTCCATATGGAACGTCGGTCGTCGCCGTCCAGGACGACCACGGCGTTCCAGATCCCGTGGCGGCGGGGCTGGTAGCGCTGAGGATCGGTTGTGGTACGAGCGCCGCGGCCGACACTTTGTCGGACTCGTATGAGAACATCTCGGCGGGCATATGGGTTCCGCCGTTGATCCGCCCTGTCGCGTCGAAGGTGACGTCGCTCCCAAATCGAAACAATTCGTCCACAAGCGAGGAGTTCATCCATCGGCCCCACCTCGGTTCCGCGTATCTGACATCCAATGCATTGCGGACCAGCCCATTTGCCCAGACGACGATACTTTGCAAACGGAGGCGCACGAGCACCAACTCCCGACGAGCTGTCGCATATGTGGCAGTGTCAGGCCGCGGTTCCCATCGATACTCGATTCGGGTGCGCCGAAGCAGGTCCTTAGCGTCAGCATATTCGATCTCGCCAAGGTAGCACTCGTCGGGGCCGTCGCATCGGTAGGTGTACTGCAGATGATTGCCGTGCGGATCGGTTCGCTCCGATAGTACCCAGCGGAGTTCCGCGGTGCCGGCTAGAGCCAGCGGCACAAAACGGGAGCGTATGCCATCGCGCTCCCAGACGAGCCAATCAGGGCCTTCTTTGCTGACGCGTTGGTACGTCTCCCGCTCGAGTCCGTGGGTGCCACCAGACGCGCAGCTTACTCCAAGTGGGCTCTGTTGACCGCACGGAATCAGGGTGTTGCCGTTGAGTTGAAATTCGTCCGTGGCGTTCATGCGCGGAATGCCGGTACGCTTCGCGACCCGCTCCACTACCTGTTCGCCAAGCAGACGCCAACCCCACCCGACGACGCCGTTGCCGAAGCTTGAACTGTGTTCCAGGCCAACCTCGGGCTCAAGACCATGGTAAACAGGCATGGCCAACGGAACGCGCTGATAGAACGAGCCATCAGCTGTCACCTCGGCCCTGGGAGAGACGCTCGCTGAAGTGGCAGTCTGGGCACTGCTGCTGAGGGCGGTGCAAACGATGACACCAGCAATAAATGCCCTTCTCGCTATGTGCTGCACTCTCACGAAAACAGGCCCCTACTAGTCACGGGAGTGAGAAAATTTTCCCTGGTATCGGCAACCTGCCTTACTCTAGCTGACTCCGCATATTTCTACGCCGGCGCCTAGAGTAATGCGAAAACGGATCAGTAGTAAAAGTGGTTGCGTTACATCAGCCACGACTTGCGCCATAAAGTTTCGTGGAACACTAGGAACTCCGTGCCGCCTAGTGTCCCCATTAAGGGTAGAGTCTTAGCGGGCGTAATTCCCGGTGAGACGTCGGATTAAGCCATTCGATTCTTGATATTCATCTTGGAGGTTCGAGGTAAGATTTAGAATATGTGGCATAGTGCCTTTGTGGCCAAAATTGTGGAAGTCCCACTCAAACCAGAATCAGCTTAGTAGAAAATAGTTTCCGAAGGATTTCTGAGCACAATTGCTCACTTCAGTGGAAAACACAGGCGAATGTTCTTGGCGAGCGAATACTTTGGGTTCGATCTCAAAGCGCTTCGCGACCCTTTTGCCCGATCGACTGGGATACTGGTACCGGTGATCCAGCGCGCCTTGTCCGAAGCCAAGAACGCGACTACATCTGCTACATCTCATCTTCGGGCCTGCCGATCCGTTTCGGCTCCCGGAGAAAAAACTGCGCTTCCGAGAATCAAGAATTCGGATGTGATATGCTGTGCCCAATCCAGGAGCCAAAATGGAAATCCTGGCTAAGATAAGGATCAGCCATGAAGCGCAAAAGCAAGCTCACGATTGCGATAGCCACGGTAGTGCTCGCCGTCCTCGGCGCTATGGCCCTTTACGCGCAGGACAAGTACTCACTGAAATCGCCGAGCGGAATCGCGTTCTCCGACTTCAGGGGATACGAGGACTGGGCGGTGGTCTCTTCCGCCCGGACCGACGAAGTGCTCAAGGTGATCGTCGCCAATCCGATCATGATCAAGGCGTACAAGGCCGGCATTCCGGGCAACGGCGAGCCTTTCCCGGATGGCTCCATGATCGTGAAGCTCCAGTGGAAGCCGAAGAAGAGCACGGAAGCCCCCTTCGTCGTGGATGTGCCAGACGTCTTTACCCAGGCTTTCGTCATCGAAAAGGACAGCAAGAGATTTCCGAAAAGCGGCGGATGGGGATACGCGCTGTTCGACTACGAAGCCGCATCGAACAAGTTCACGGCCGATTCCAAAAGCCCCTCAGACTGCGGAAATGCGTGCCATACGACCGTGAAGGCGAAGGACTACATCTTCCACCCGTACCAGAAGCGTTGAACCGCGCCTGCCCCGACATTAAGTACCCCGCGGAGACTCTACCGACCTTCACCGCTGCCTTACCATGGTCTGAGTAAACTCAGCTAGGGATGCCTTGCGCATTTCGTGCATCGATCAAACGCTCAACCACAATCCCCTGGCCCTCCCCCCGTGGCCTTGCTCGATTCGCAAAAAACTGCAATCAGACTGTTGGAATGGTTCCACCGTCGATGACAAACTCGGTTCCTGTAATTGCCGAAGCCCGCTCTGACGCAACGAAAGCGACCAACTCAGCAACTTCTGCTGGACTGTTGGGTCGCCCCAGAGGGATTCCACCCAGCATATCCATAAGTTTTTGCCGACCTGCTGCGTAGTCGCTGTTATCCTTATGCGCCATTCGCTCGATCATTCTTGTCGCCGCGTCGGTTTCGATGAAACCCGGCGAAACGGTGACAACCCTCACTCCTTTTGGGCTCACTTCGTTTGACAACGCCTTGCTGTAGTTCGTCAACGCGGCTTTAGCAGCCGCGTAAGCGAGGGTCGAGTCATAGAGCGGCAGCGTTCGTTGAATCGATGAGATATGGATTACCACGCCCGATCCTTGGGAGATCATGGATGGCACCAGCCCCCGATCGAGCCTGACAGCGGGAAGCAGATTGTCATTGATGGCTTGCTGCCAGAGTTCATCAGTGACTGTGACAAAGCCGCCACTCGGCGCCGATGATCCACCGACGTTGTGGACGACGATATCGATGCCTTTGAAACTATCAAGAACTTCCTGGATCACTTTTGTCGCTCCCTCAGGTGTCGAGACATCAGCCTGGATAAAATGGCCTGTACCCTCTTCAGGCTTGGAACGCGCCGTTACGATGACGGTTCCTCCGCCGCCGAGAAAACGGTCGGCAATCGCCTTGCCTGCTCCCTTGGTGCCCCCGGTAACCAGGACGCGCTTGCCATTAAATTCGTCTGCTTCGCGAATCGATTTGATTGATGTAGTCATATTGTTTTCTCCTCAGGCCAATCGGCGATACGCTCTCAGAACCGGATGTCGGGCAAAACAACCTTCGCGTCAACGTCAGTCGCGACGCTGATTTCGCGCCACTGACGCAGTGACGCGCGTACTGACCAAGGAGCTAGGGCCGCGAAGGATCCGCGTTAACTCCATTAACCCGGGCGGCGTGGAGACGGAAGGAACCCACAGCGGCGGGATCATAGGCAGCGACTTCCAAAAACAGATGGTTGTGCAGACCCCTTTAGGGCGATTTGGGCAACCTGAGGACATCGCTCCGGTCGCGGTTTTTCGGGCCTCGGAAGCTTCCGGATGGTTAACGGGCGAAGTCCTTCTGGCATCAGGCGGGCTGCGATAAAGCAGCAGCAAGGCTGATGCGTTTCTCGTTTTGGCGAGGACAAGAACTGTTTCGCCGGTATTCGTGCGGTGTCATCCAACGTAAGCACCGGCCACAGCCGCGCGGTGCTGGCGGTGATGACACTCTGGCCATCGAGCGTCTGGTCGCCTTGGTTTGTTTGGCCAAATTGAGACGGTAGGGGGTTTCCGCAGACTGATCAGTCGAAAGATCCCCACCTCGAACGAAAGCCGATAGAGTTTGTGAGAATCGACGCTCTGTCATTCCTGCACAGATTAGCGATGCTTGATAAAGTCACCGGATTGCAGTTCGGCCATTGCCTGGCGTAGCTGTTCTTGGTGTTCATCACGACGGGGCCATACCATGGTGCTGGTTCTTCGATCGGCTTACCTGATACCAGCAGGAAACGAATTCCCTCATCTCCGGCCTGAACGGTGCTGTCGTCGCCGCGATCAAAGAGCACCAGCGAGTGATTGCTGACGTCGTAGACAGGCGCGGCGTCAGGTGCATTTGCCTGCTCGGTCGGGACCGCTCTGGGTTCTGAAGAATCGCCGAACGTGCCGGAACCCGTAGGCAAAGGCGTTGCGTGTGGTCTCGACTTTAAGGCGCTTCCGCTGGCCTGGGGCGACGGAGATGTCCAGGTAGTTTGGATCAGCGGCCACACCCTCCACCGATCCCTTCTTACCCCAGAACTCGCTGCAGATAATGCGCACGCGGGTGCCGTCATCGTCCGTGACTTCGGGAATCGCGCTTGCAGGAATGTCCTGATAGCGCGGGTCGGTCATCTTCAGCGACGAGGGCAGATTGGCCCACAACTGGAACCCGTGCATGCGGCCCAGAGTGCCGCCCTTTGGCATCTCCTGGTGGAGGATTCCGCTGCCCGCTGTCATCCATTGCACGTCGCGTGAGCATTAATGGTCTCACCTCAAAACCGACATAGTTGTCGACATCGATTTCCTTGACTTGCGACACTTTGCGATTGTCGCAAATCGATCGCCAAGCCAATCCATTCATTTATCAAGCCTTTTATCAGGAATCGCCCGGTTTCTCGCCGGAAGCGCCAACCGGTTCGTAGTCGATAGTCCTTTACCAGCCCGATACGGCTACACACCTTGCTACGTTGCTTTGGCTCCGTGGGCGAGGAAGTTGGCGGAACTTGTTCTCACTGCAGGGATGGTCCGATAGTCCGCGCTAAAGACCAGATTATGTAGATCGCTGGACGCGATGGCCCGGAGTATGGGTACCTGCGCCGCAGCATCCTCGTTGCTGAACACGTTCAGCGGCCAGTCCCCAACTGTTGTCCCTCGAAGATGTGGATGGTGAAAACCACCTCCAAAATAGGCTCGAAGCACGATTGGCTGGACTCTAGCGGCCCTTTGTTCCGGCCAGCTCAAACTCCAGGAAGCGTCCAACCCTCCATCCGCTGTGCGTCGTAGGCCCGTCTCGGAGAGCTGTCCGGTGTCGAGCAACAAGTTCGTGTTTATTTCCGTGAGAACCTGGCGCGCCACGGGAGCCAGCAGTTGCACTGCCTTCTCGAAATAGGCTTCCTTGTCCTTTCGACTTGCAGAGCCGCCGTGTGTACCGTCGCGAAGATCCTCAAAATGGCGGATCAGGCTGGTGATATATGCGGGTATAGGATTTTCTGGCATTGCCTACCTCCTACTCGGAATCAGATTTCGGATCAATCAAAGTGCTATATGTCGCAAAAAGCAGGCATCCAATCTTGGAGCTGGCGGGAGATTTCACAGAGATTCTGCTCACGGAGGGCAAGGAGTCTCCTAGCCAAGAAAGTTCTCACTGGTGGACGGTGGCCACCGTTACCAATGAAAGAGGTTTCAGAAGCCTCTCGATGGCGCGATCAGTCATGCTGCTCATTTCCGCCACAATAGCGGGTATATTTCGCCTATCTACTTTCGCCATTTCGAAAGCAGAGTTCGTCCAAACTGTCTTGCCGGTATGAAGGTCTATCACCTGGGCAGAGAGTTCTACCTCGACTCGGATGCCGCCTTGGTAATCGACTTCATCCAGCTTTTCCAGTCTCCCGCTGAGAATGTAATCCGCATCAGCGCGTCCATCATAACTTTTCACCGCGGCGAAACTGCCGCTCGCCCGCAGACGCTCGGTGACTGCATTTGTTATCGATTGTCGGGGGTCGACCGCCCAGCGATGGTACTCATAAAAGCCGACCTGCCCGGGTGACGTGCGATAAACGATCGGACCCTGGCGCAGATAGCCTGGCGCGCGGAACTCGCGGACGGTGATAGACGGGAGCTCACTCTCTTTGGCTGGAGGACCTGCCGCAGAAGGGAGAGTGAGCGTGTAGTAGCTGGGATATTTAATCTTACTGATGCAGCCGATCAACAGAATCGAGAAGAGTGCGACCATAACAAGAAACGCTCTCAGATATTTCTTCATGTTCATGTTTCCTATTTCGGAACCTTGCGTTCCTTCGGTTGCTTGATGCGTATCAAACTCCAGGGCCGTTGCTTCACCGAGTCGGTTAGGTCGCTCAAGTTCTGAGTTGTCATTCGCAGGTTTTCCATGGTGTCCTCGATCCTGGAATCATTGGCCCGCACCAGGACCTGCATATTGGCGAGCAAGCCTTTCGCTTCCTGCAATGTGGCTTGAAGCTCGGCCAAATCCTTGCGTAGTGGATCACGTATATCGGTTACGGTGCCGTTCACGTTCTGAATGGCGCCGTCCGCATGGTCCACCATAGGATCAACCTTTCCAATAACACCGGAGAGTTGATCTATCATGTGATCGATTTTCGGGCGTGCGTTTGTGACGAGCTGGCTTGTTTGTTTCAGCGTGGCGCTGAATCGCTGCTGATTAGGCCGCCCGGTCAACGAGTTCAGATTGGCGAGAACCGTTCGCGCATCGCTGCTGATGCCGCCAAGCTCTCCCTGCACTTGGACCATCAAAGCGTTGGCACTGTCCGCCACCGTCGATATTTTGGCAATGATCTCATCCATGCTGGCAACGTCTTGGGACGGAATCGAGTCACCGGGAGCGATGCGGTGGGCGTCGTTGCTGCCCGTACTTATCAGCAACGCCGGGCCGCTCATGAGGCTCACTGATCCGAGCTTTGCCAGAGACTTCTCGTTAACGGGCGTTCCTTTTTTTAGCTCCACGAGAATCTCGATGCGAGTGGCGTCGGATGCCCAGGGTCGTACCGCGGCAACTCTCCCGGCATTTATGCCGCCGAACAGAACGGGAGCACCCGCTTCCAGTCCACCTGCATAGCGAAGATACGTGCGATAGGGCACGCTTCCGCCATGAGAGCTGGTGGTCATCAAGTACACGAGGGTCACTGCCAGGACTGAGAGACAGGCGAGAACGAACGCGCCAACTCTTGCTTCGGTTGTCACCGGGGTGCCTCCTGGCCTTGCAAATAGTTTTCCAGATATTTTTCCGCCGATTGGACATTAGCCGTGCCAGGCATACGGTCGAGGAACTGCCTGATGCGAGGATTCTTACTGCCGCCGATCTCATCCTTGTTCCCCACAGCAAGAAATGAGCCGTTGTAGAGCATGGCAATTCGATCGGCGATCCGAAATGCGCTCGCCAGTTCATGAGTCACCACGATTACTGTCATCTGGAAAGCCCGCTTAAGGAGCAGAATGAGTTCGTCGAGCTCCGCCGCAACGATCGGATCTAGGCCGGACGATGGTTCATCAAAGACCAGGATTTCAGGATCAAGAGCGAGGGACCGGGCGATTGAGGCGCGCTTCCTCATCCCACCAGAGAGTTCCTGTGGGCGAAGTTTGCCGGATTCCGCCAATCCAACCAGGGCCAGGTTCATCCACACCACAAGCTCGATGATGGACGGAGCCAGCGTAGTATGCTCACGCAACGGTAACGCGACGTTGTCCTCTACTGAGAGTGAATTGAACAGAGCCCCGCTTTGAAACGCGACTCCAATGGAGCGCCGGACCAGCTTCAGCTCTGCCGGGGAGCAGCACGTGATATCGATCTCTTTCACGGTGATTTGGCCAGAACGCGGTCGTTCGAGCCCGAGGATATGCCGCAAGAGCGTGCTTTTTCCTGAACCGCTGCCGCCCAGTAAGACGATCGTTTCGCCCTGCTCGATATCCAGATTGAGTCCATTGAGTATCCGTCGCCCACCGTACTCGACCACCAGATCGCGTATTGAAATGAGTGGCATCAGGAAAGCCCTGTGAAGTAGAAAATCGCGGTGAAAATCGCGTCGGCGACAATCACGAGAAATGTCGATTTGACTACTGCGGCGGTAGTCGAGCGGCCCACCGCTTCGGGTCCTCCGCGGACGCGAAATCCTTCCAGGCAGCCTATCTGTACGATAATAGTCGCGAACACGAGGCTCTTGATGAGTCCGCCGATCACATCGTGCATCACAATCGAGTTCAATGCATACTTCAGATAGAGTCCGAGTCCTAGATGGGTACTAAAGAACATAAATACCCATCCTGAGAAAATCCCGCAGACGTTCGCGAGGATGCTAAGACAGGGAATCATGACCAGCGCCGCGAGATACTTGGGTGCTAGTACGAATTCAACCGGGTCGAATGCCATCACCCGTAGCGCATCGACCTCTTCGGTCACCACCATCGTCCCGATTTCGGCAGAGAATGCCGAACCTGAGCGTCCGCTGACAGCGATCGCGGTGAGCAGAGGGCCCATTTCACGGGTGAAGCCGACGGCAACAAGGTCGATCACGTAGCGGATGGCGCCAAAACGCCGCAATTCAGAGGCTCCCTGCATCGCGAGAATAAAGCCCGCGCAGATCGACATCAGACCCACCATTGGTAAGGCGTGAACGCCGATCTGCAACATCTGGTTAACGGATGTTTTCCAACGATGCCGATTGCCGGCAAATGGCAAGACTGTGCCAAGTGCTCGCACCGCTGCCCACATTTGGAGACTCAACCCTCCGACATAGTCGAAAAGGCCAAGGGTTGTTCGTCCAACGTTTTCAAGCAGGGCTACCATCGATGTCCTTTGGAGCGTTGCCACTGTTTGCATCAGGCTGGGCCTCGAAAAGAGCCAGCAAACCAGTTACCTCCATCAGGTAACGCGGGCGCTCATGTAAACTCAACCGCAATGTGGTCTGGCTAGCGCGGGCAAGCTTGAGCCCTTCGACCAACGTAGCCAAGCCGGAGCAGTCAATATACGGAACAGCAGTCAGGTCGATGGTCAATGCAGGCGGCGATTTCGGGCGCAGAATGGTAAGCAGCTGGTCACGCAACGCCGGGGAGGAATCGATCGTAACCCAGCCCTTCACAGTCAGTCGTGTTCTTCCTTGCTCGGCGCTCACAACGATGCTCAATGGTTCGACCCTGGATTTCACAAATCACGTCCAAATCAAGTTACACAAAGGCGCTGAAGCCTGTGATGGCTTTGCCGATGATCAGGTTCTGCATTTGGTAGGTGCCTTCGTACGAGTACAGTGCTTCGGCATCCGCGAAGAAGCGTGCGACATCGTAGTCAACCACAATGCCGTTAGCGCCGAACAACTCCCGGGCCCACGCCACGGTCTCGCGCATCTTGGCTGTGGTGAACGCCTTGGAAACCGCCGCATGCTGGTCCGTCAGCTTGCCTTCAGCCTCTAGTTGCGCCAGGCGAGTCACCAAGCACTGGCAAGCTGTAGTATTGGCGAGCATCTTTGCGAGGAGGTCTTGCACGAGTTGGAAAGATGCGATCGGTTTTCCGAACTGCAACCGCTGCTGGGCGTACCTGAGCGCATGCTCATAAGCGCCCATTTGGCATCCTGTGGCCTCCCACCCTACGAGATAGCGCGTCATGCGCAACACTTTCGCGGTGTCGCGGAAGGACTTGTCCAGTTGGAGACGGTTCTCTTCCGGCACCCGGCAGTTGTCCAATGTGATCAAGCCGTTCTGCACTACCTTGAGCGCGATCTTGTTCTGAATCTTCTCGACGCTGAAGCCGGGCGTGGTCTTGTTCTCGATGACGAAGCCTTTGACCTGGTTGTCGTCCAGGTCGCGCGCCCAGATGACGGAGATGTCGCACCACGGCGAATTGCCGATCCACTTCTTCTCGCCATTGAGGACCCAGATGTTGCCCTCGCGTTTCGCCGTTGTCAGGAGGCCGCCGCCCGCTCCGGAACCCACCAGCGGCTCAGTCAGGCCGAAACAGCCGATTTTTTCCATGCGGGCCATCGGCGGCAACCACTTCTGCTTTTGCTCTTCCGATCCGCCAAGGTAGATGGAGCCCATCGCCAAGCCGTTATGGACGCCCCAGAATGTCGCGAAAGAAGAGTCGACGCGTGACATCTCCATGGCGATGAAGCCATAGAGCAACGCGCTTCCGCCTCTGCACCCGTAACCCTTGAGCCCAATTCCGCCGATGTTCAGCTCTTTAAGCGCCGGCAGCAGTTCGAATGGAAATGAGTCTTCGACCCAGTACTTGTTGATGATCGGCGCGACTCTGGTGTCCATGTACGCGCGTACCTGCTTCAGAATCGCTAACTCTTCGGGAATCAAGGTTTCATAGACATCATAGAAGTCACTATTCGGCGCTGGAAGCGGCGGGCTGGTCTTCTGTGTGCTTTGGGGTTTCGTCTGGATGACCGTAGCCATAAATTATTGCTGTTCCTCTCATCGGGAAGTTAGATAAATGGGGTCCGTTTGCCAGCCTTTTTGGACAGGGCGGCGCTATTCCTACCTGGCCTTCGCGATTTTCTTGGTGGCCAGAACCGGGTTAGTCTGCTTGGCTCGCAGATCAAGTAGTCCCAGCAAGACTTCATTCCGTTCCTGCTCGAGCTGCTCAATGGAACGACTTCCGGCTTCCTGTAGTGCTCCCTCGATAATCGTCTGTTTTAGGGCAGGAGAGAATTCCGTAATCGTGCCCAGGTCCCTCCAAACCGCGGCGACCGGCCCGGATAAATGCTCCATGAAGTGACGTATTCCATCCTGTCCTCCACCCAAGTGAAACAACAGATTGGGTCCCATGACGCCCCAACGGAGTCCAGGTCCCCAGCACACCGCAGTGTCCGCGTCGGCAACGTCGACCACGCCCTGTTCAATCAGGTGTACGACCTCCCGGTAGAGCGCCGCCTGTAGCCGGTTCGCTACATGACCGGCAACTTCCTTGCGAAGATGGATCGGTTTCTTACCGATTGAGATGTAAAACGAGAGGGCTTGCTGGATCGCCTGTGGTGAGGTTTTTGCTCCTCCCACTATTTCAACCAGGGGAATCACATGGGGAGGGTTGAAGGGATGGCCGATAACGCAGCGTTCCGGATTCTTGCAAGCGGATTGCATCACGCTCATGGTTAGCCCCGACGAACTCGACGCGATAATCGAATCGATCGGAGCCACGTCATCGATATCTGCAAACAGCTTGATCTTGAAATCCCGTCGCTCAGGCCCGTTTTCCTGGATGAAGTCTGCGGCTGATACGGCCTCCTTCATGTTGAGAGTAAAGCCAAGGCGATCGCGCGAAGCGTCCGGAGCTAGGCCCAGAATTGCAAGTTCCTCCCAAGCTGTATCAACGTAGTGACGTAGATTGGCTTCCGCGTTTGGTGCAGGATCCGTTGCAATTACGTCAAAGCCGCGCGCAAGGTAAAGTGCTGCCCAACTCGCACCGATGAGGCCGGTTCCGACAATCGCAATTCGACGCACTGGCTTGTTCAAAGACACGATATATTCTCCTTACTATCAGTTGTCTGTTTTAGGTTTTTGCACGGCCGTAGCCACTCTCCGCAGCCATGATCACTGAGTGCAAGTAATTGACGGGCCGACTTATAGGCACACGGGCGGTCCCGATGGATCCTTGGCGTTGGCACTGAACTGATAGCTGGTTATCGGTTCTGCTAGCCAACTGGCACCGCGCGCGAAGCACACAGGGCCGTAGCCTAGCCGTAGCGTTAGTCAGCATTTACTCGCACTCATTCCAGGAGTAGAGATCCTAGCTTTGATGATGGTTGCTTTTGCCACAACTATCAGACGCCGGAATGCGGCTGCACCAACCGACCTTCATGAATCACCGAAGGGCTTTCCAGAGCGAAGCGGGCAATCTCAAGCTTGCGCATGAAGACGACACCCTGGTGTTGCTGCGCGTAGCCTATGAAGTCTTCAAGGACCTTCGCGCGTGATGGTCGACCTGCGATACGGTCGTGTGCGCTGACCGACATCATGCGTCGCCGTGTCGCCGCCTCGTCATACAGCTGATCAAATTCGTTTTTGAGATCTGCTGCATATTCATTCGTGCTGAAGTAGCGCTTTTCGTAATTGACGATGTCATTCATGTGTAGGGTGTAGGGAACTACAGCGAACGGTTTACCTTTCACATCGATGAGAAAAGGCTCGTCCCGGCTGATGTCATCGATGTGGTAGATAAAGCCCAACTCCTGCAAAATCTCCAGAGTCCGCGGCGTACCGCGCAACCAGAATGCATTAAAGCCGAATGGCCGTGTTCCCGTTGCCCGCTCGATGCTACGAATACTTTGGAGATAAGCCGAACGCTCTTCCTCCGGTGTCATCGAGTATTCAGGTGTCCAGGCCTGTCCGTGGCCGGAGGCCTCATGACCCCGTTGAACGATTTCCTTGGCCACTTCAGGGTGTTGATCGACGGCTGCGCCCACCATGTGTGAAGTCACTTTCACCTGCCGGCGGTCGAACATGTCGAGCAAGCGAGGCAACCCTTCTTTGAAGCCGTATTCGTACCATTTAGTAGCGGGCAAGTCGGGATATTTAGGATCGATCGGAGGCATCGGGCTTTCTGCACCGCTCGCTGGTTGCGCCCCGGCCTCCATCTGCATCGAGATCGAGAGGACGAGGCGTGCCCCATCCGGCCAGGCAGGTTCTGTCGAACGGAGGGTTGTAGATTTCATGGGGGAGGACTCCTTTTGCCGAGCAGTTGAAAACAGGGGACTCGAAACAGCGCCGAAAGCAATTGCGGAAGCGGTGCTGTTCTTAACGAAGTCACGACGGTTCATCACTGTTGCTTCCCCTCCGAAAGAACCAACGCGGAACTTTGCGCTTGCACGGAATCTTCCGGGACGCGCGTCGTTCCCCATTTGATCCATTTCAGGTCGAGCACAAAAATCGAATAGAAAACCGGAACCAACAGCAAGGTGATGAAGGTAGCGACGGCGAGGCCGCCGATCTGGGCGTAGCACAGAGGTCTCCAGAGCGGACCGCCTTCGAGCGCGAGAGGAAACAGAGCAAGGATGGTTGCGCCCACGGTGATCATCACGGGTCGAATGCGCTCAATCCCGGCATCTGGAAGAGCACGCTCAAGAGGCTCTCCTTTTTCGTGCAGCTCCTCGATGAAGTCGAAAAGAACGATCACGTGGCTGACGATGACTCCGATGAGGCTGGCAACTCCAAGGAAAGCCATGAACCCGAACGGCGTACCCATGACCGCCAGCGCGATCAATGCTCCTATCGCTCCGTACGGCGCGGCAGCGAAGACGAGCAAAGGTTTGATGGCATTCTTGAATTGAATGAGCAGAGCCAGGTATATACCAACCAGAGAGATCAGGAGAACGACGGCGAGATTCATGAATCCATCGACCTGCTTTGCTTTCTCTCCGGCGATTTGCAATTGATATCCAGCCGGAAGCCTGTTCTGAAGGTCTTTCAGTTTGGATTCGATCGATCCAAGGATTTCCGACGCGAGGACTCCAGGTGTGGGATAGCACAATATCGAAATCGTACGGAAATGTTCGCGGCGCCGAATCCGGCCCGTTTCAAGAATGTTTCTTACAGTTGCCACTGACAGCAAAGGGACTCTCGTGTCTTGCTGCGAGGAATAGACATAAAGATTCTTGATCTGCGACAGTTGTGCGCGATCCTGAGGGCGCAGCCGGGCAACGATAGGAATACTCTTGTTTCCTTCTTTGAAAGTGCCAACGGACGCTCCGCTGATCGCGACCGCGGACGAATTTGCTACATCGGAGTTTGAAATGCCAACCAGGTTCGCGCGGTCTGGGTCGATCGCAATCTTTACCTCCGGGCTGTCAGGCCCCCAATCGTCCCTTAGAACCGAGACTCCTGGCGACGGTCGAACAATATCCATGGCCTGTGAGGCAATGGTGCGAAGGGTTTGTATGTCCTGTGTTTCCGCCTGGGGATCCACGTCCGCCTGACCCGAAATGAGAATCTCAACCGGGGTTTCAACGGGATTCGTTTGCAGTTGCCGCACAGTGATCCAGCTTCCGGGGACTTGTCGGTTAAGCGCTTCTTGAAGAGGTCCGATAAGTTTGGGCGTAGCCTCTTTATCACTCACCTGAACAATGACTTCCGCATAGTTCGTCTGGAGAGCTTCGGGGGCGGCCGAGAACCAGAAGCGTGGTCCACCACCCCCAACAAAACTCGTTATCGAAGTGAGAAGATGTTTTCCCGCTTGTTCTTTTGAATCGGTTTTCTCCGAACCTTCAACGACCTCGCGTATGACTTGTTCCGCTCTCAGGGCAGCGTCGTTGGTTGTGGTCAAGGGCACATCATTCGGCAGCCAAATGTCGAGATAAAACCAATATTGAATGTCTTCGGGAAAGAACTGTTGCTTAAGGCGCGACGCTGAGACACCTCCTATTAGCAAGAAAACAAAGGAACCGGCCAGGACCCACCAGCGGTGCTGGATCGCCCAGCCTACCAGCCGGTTGTAGAAGCCATAGAAACCTCGCTTGCGTTTTTCCTCGATCGTAAGCTCTTTCCTCTTCGGCGGCCTCTGAATGTAGTAACCCAGAAGAGGGATGAACGTCACGGCCACGACCAGAGCGCATAGCAACGCTGCTGTCATCACGATGGGAAGACTTCTGAGAAACGCTCCTGTGTTTCCTGTGAGCATCAGGAATGGAATGTACGCAATGATATTTGTCAGTGTTGCGAAGAAGATTGCCGTGGCCAGCTTGGTCGGACCGAGCCATGCTGCAACAAGCCGAGGCAGGCCGTTGGCAAGACCGCGCTTGATGCCATCGCCTGCCACGACGGGGACGTCGACCAGCAGGCCGAGCGCAATAATCAGGGTTGCTACCGACACCTGCTGGAGGTCAATTCCCAACATGTACGAAACACCGAAGGTCATGCTCAGCGTGATCGGAATTGCGAGGGCCATAATCAGCGCCAGACGCCATTCCCAAAAGCCTATTAAAGAGACCAAGACGACAAGAATGATTGCTTCGTACAACGCACGCAGGAATAGATGAATGTTCTCCTTGACTTGCAGAGGCTGATCAGAGGTATGAGCGATGATCAAATCCGGCGGAAGGATCTTGCCGAGCTGCGAGAGTTTCTGGTCGATGGATTGACCGAACGCGGCGATTTGTTGTTGGTCGCGCATGTAGATCGCGAGCGTGACCGCACGGCTGCGCTGCCATTCTCCCTTTGGGTCCCGCCAAGTGTAATAGTTCAAGTATTGTGCGGGGCTCTGGTACCCGCGGCTGATTTCGACCAGATCGCGGAGATAGACAGGTGCGCCGACGGACGATGCGGACACCGCCACATTGCCTATCGCGTGAATGTTTTCAAATTGGCCGGAAGGATTGAGAATTACCTGTCGCTGGCCAGTCTCGAACGCGCCACCGGGAGCGGTGATGTTGCGAGCGGCAAGCACGCTTCCGAGCGCCGCCGGTTGCAGACCATACGCGGCTAGCCGATCCTGCGAGTATTCCAGGTAAACTACCTGCGGTAATACTCCCCACCTCTCAACCTTGGAGGTTTCCGGAGCACCTTGAACTGTGCGGGCGATCAGGTCGGAAAAGTCATCAAGATCGGCGTAACTGTATTTATCGCTTGCGACCTTGGCTAATCGCTCGAAAGCTTTCTGGGGATCGCGGATGATAACTGGCTCCCAGGCGTCGGGATGCAATTCGGATCGTTGCAACTGTTTCTGAAAGAAAGCCTGAATAAAGGCCTGGATCGCCGTGTCGTCGGCGGTCGAAATGCCATTCACGGCAATAAATCCGCCGCCCTGGATGAGCCGGGCTTCGCGCAGGATTCCCGTTTGCTCTGCCTGTTGCTCGAAGAGTTGTGCGGCGTCAATGATCGTCTTATTCGAGGAAAGAGATTGAGGAAACGAGTAGACGACGGTGACCGGCGCACCTTGCTCCTTGCGTGTCCTCACTTCGGCTCGGGAGGCCTGGATGGCAGACTGAATCGCCCGTGAGCGGACCTTGATCTCCACCGAATCTGCCTTAGGGCTACTAATGGTCAGCATAAGCGCCGCAGTGTCGCCAAAATCACTTTGGAACGAGATGGGACCGGCACCCTGCGGGAGCTGGCTGTTAAGCGCATTCAATTTGAGATTCATGTCGCTGAATTGCCGCTTTACATCCGAAACGCTCTCGGCAAGTTGAACGTACACGTAGGCGTAACCGGGAATCGAGACCGAACGGATTCCATAGTCGGCCGCTGTTCCAGGGTGGATGGTCTTGTTTTGAGCGACCGCGTTCTCAATCCGGTAGGTGATAAATTGTTCGACTTGCTGCGCGGTCGCACCGGGCCATGCGCAGGCGGCCACGGCAACTCGCACCGGAATATCAGGATCTTTCCGTTGTGGCATGGAATGATAGCCAAACCAACCCCACACCAGGACACCAACCAGGAGCACCCAGGAAACCTGCGGGTGTTCGACGAAGAACCTGGGAAGATTGTGGGTTTTCTCGATCCGATCCTGGTCGCTTCTATGCGCCATCGTTTCACCTGCCTAAGGAATGACTTCGATGGGATCTCCATCTTTCAAGAATTGCGAGCCGACGGCAATCACCTTTTCACCGAGTTGCACTCCCGTGACGGCAATCGAGCTTTCATTCGTTGCACCCAACTGAACTTCACGCAGATTTGCTGTCCACTTGCCGGCCCGCTGTTGTGCAACCATCACCGCGAAGCAGCCGGGTTTCGATGGACACGGAAGGATGGCGCTGAGTGGCACGGAAGGAACAGATGGATGAGACATCTCACCGAGGCTTAGCGAAGCAATCATGCCAGGCTTTAAACGAGCACCGCGATTGGCCACTGTCACTTCAACCGTGAAGACACGGTTTCGTATATCGGCACTGGGAGAAATGCTTGTGACGCGTCCTACAAACGGAGTCACGTCGTCCTGTAGAGCAATGCCCAGTTGTTGTCCTAGACGCACGCGGCCCAGCGCATAATCGGGCACACCGAACGTTGCTTTTGCGAAACCGATGTCGGCAATCGTAAACGCGGGTGACGAGGGGGAGACGAGGCTTCCCAAGTCGATGTACCGATTCAAGAGAAACCCAGAGAATGGCGCCTTCAGTTCGGAGTCTCCCAGAGTCAATTCTGCCTGATGGAGTGCGGCTCTCGCGTTGTCGACGGCGGCCCGTGTCGAGTTAAACCTTTGCTGCGCCTGGTCATAGTCAGGCTTGGTGAGGCTCTGGGTCGCAAATAGCACCTTCGCACGCCCGAAGTCTTGATCTGCTTGGGTGTACTGTGCCACTGCCTGGTCGAGTTGGGCCTGCGCTTGCGCTACCTGGTTTTTCATGTCTTCCAGGCGAACGTGCGCCAGTACCGCCCCCTTTTCAACGTAGTCGCCAGTCCCGATATTGCGAGTTCGCCCATCTGCTCCTCGCACCTGCTCCACTCCCGTCACATAACCGGAGGTTCGAAACGTGAGGTCTACTTGTGCATAAGGAAGAATGGAGGCCGAGTAGCGCAAGGTCTCTCCGCTTGCCTGGAGCGATGCGGTCGCGAGCCGAACGGCCCGCGGTGGCTGCGAAGGTGTTTGCGACTCGTGATGACATCCGCTCAACACTCCCGCGACTGCAAGGAGGACGCCGATCAATGGTGTGTTCGATCTGTACCCCGGTGTCATGAAAGACTTCACGGCTCTACTCCTGACCCAGCGTTTTCTGAAAATCAGCGCGCGCTTTCCAATATGCAAGAACTGCCTGATGGTATTGGCTTTCGGCATCTGCCAGCGAAGATTGCTGCTTGAGCAAGTCGCTAAGCAGGATCGATTGCTGAGAATAAGCTTCCTTTTCGTTGCGCATCTTCTCGGTCTCGGCGTTGCGGATTGCCTCGGTGACAACAAGGTGCGCACGCGCTTCTCGTAGTTGCCTGAAGCTAGAATTCACCTCAAGAAGAACCTGTTCACGCGCGTCCTCAGAGGAGAGCCCTGCTTGCTTCTCCGCCTGGGCGGCTTGCCGGATCTTGTGGCGCTTCTCGCCCCAATCCCAGGGCTGCCAGGTAAGCAGAGCACCAACAGAGCCTATGTTTTGCGGCAGAAAATTGATATTTGCCGGACTGAGGTAGCTAGCCTGGATGGAGACATCCGGGATGTAATGCGACTTCTCACTCTTGGTCGCCATTTCAGCCTGACGCACGCGATTGGCTGCCAGCTTCAGTTCTGGGCGATGTTGAAGCGCGGCCGTCCTGGCGGCAGAAAGGTCTTCTTGTTCGGGGAATTCCACGGGAACGGGTTCCACCGAAAATTCCGTCTGCACACTGCGTCCTAAGAAATGATTGAGAGCCTCCTTGCGGTCCGCAAGATTGTCTTCGATCATGGTCAGCTGATAGCTCGCCTTGGCCACCTCTGCCTTGACACTCAATCTGTCACCTTCGAGAGCAGTTTCTTGATTGACACGGCGAGTGGTGAGTTGCAACAGCGCCTCCAGATACGTCAAGATCGATTGTTGCGATTCATACTGGAACTGCGACTCGAGAATTTGATAATACGATTGGCGAACGTCGTCGGCTAGCTTCTGTTCACGTTGGTCAAAGGACAACTGTGCCGCTTCGATCTTGAGCCGCTGTGCCGCGACGGATAGGCGGATGCGAATTAATTGTGTAAGCGGCTGGGTCACAGTGACCGAAGCAACTACGATTGGGCGAGAAGGCGTGTGAAGATCGGTGTTAGATGCCGGAATCGGTCCCGTTCCGGAGAAAGTGCCGAACTGCCCAGCTTTGATTGTGAAATCGAGCGGCGCGAGCAACTCGGCCGCGAGTACCGAGGTGTCAAACCGGGGATACAAGTGTGTCTTGGCTTCGCCCAATGCTTCCCGCTGCTTGGCTACGTCGAGCCCCCACTGCCTCAGATCTCGATTGTTGGACCTGGCCAGGGCGAGCGCCTCGTCGAGCGTGAGTACCACCCCACTACTCGTTTGTGCGTTTGCACAGGGGAATAAGCAGAACGCTGTAACCAATGCACAGAGCAGCGATACTCCAGGCTTGGTTGTCGTGGGACCCTGGTGCATTTGTCTGTTGTCCTTCATTCGCCGATCAATCCGAGCTGTTGCTGGAAAGTCAGGTTATCCTCGAGGCGCCAATTCTGGGCGATGGGTCCGTCGGCGATTCGATAAATATCAGTGGCATTGAAATTAATCAATGCGGTAGCGGCGTCGTATCCAATCATGAGCATCCACTCGGTTGCGAGCATCTGTAGTCTTCTGCACAAACGCATCACTTCGTCGCTCCTTACGACCTCGCTCGCGATCCTCTAGGTCTGGAATATCGACGCCTGCTCGACGTCACGAAAGGGTCTTCCATTCCGAACAACTGCATTTCATGAGCCGTGACAGAGTTAGGTAGATGTGTCTGAAGAAAGAATGCCTTGGCCCCGGAACCCGATCCAGGGCTGAACCGTCTGGTGCCAGCATGTTCGCAGCTTTGCGAGAATGTTGTCACCCGCTGTCTGGTCGCCGACAAACGAGGGAACCGACAGTTACCTAGGAGCGACGGAGGGGTATGCGGGGCGGGTCCCCGGCCCCTCGCGGCGTTGCGGGAGCGTCCGAGTTTTTACGCAGCCGGGCGAACTCGGCGTTGGTTTGCTAGGTGCACCGTCCGGAAGGAAAGAATTTGCGAACGGATCAGTCCATGTTGGATGTGCGATCCGTCCCCTTAAAGAGCGCTCCGATCTTTGTGAACAGTGTCTGCTGTGTGGGCGTGGTCTTGCGGAAGACGATGTTTCCAGGGACGATAAGTCGAATTCGAGTTCCTGTTTGTAAAGAACTCCCGAGAGTGAGATTGCCTCCGATGCGTGCGGCACGCTCCCGCATGCCTTGCAGTCCGAAGTGTCCGTCCTTCCCCTTGTCCACGATAGCGGGGTCAATACCTTTGCCATTGTCACTCACACGAAGGATAAGATCGTGTGCATATATGAGTTCCACGTCCAATTGGCTTGCCTCCGAATGCATACATGCGTTGCGGATGGCCTCATATCCGATGCGATAGATTTCATCACCGACCACGGGATGCGTCTCTCTGGCGTCGCCCACCATAAAAAATGAAACGGCCATTGAACTTGGGATGAGCTCGTCTTTGGTAACGCGCCGCAAAGCGTCAGCGAGGTCATCTGATTGCGTCGTCGCGGTGCGCAGTGAGTTCAGCGCCGCACGTCCTTCCTGCGTGGCGCGCGCAAGCCAGACTGATAGCTGTTCCAGGGCTTGGCGCATTCGCGTGGGATCGGCGGAGGGCTTTAACGCATGATCAGCAACCAACTTGCTCCCCTGGACGGTCTGAAGGAAAGTGTCATGGATGTCTCGCGCCATGAGGGTGCGTTCCGCCAATCGCTCATCGAAGCGCGCGCTGATAGCTCTCGCCAACTGCCGTACTCGCAACCGATAAGCTGCCCAGACCATAAAGATGCCGGTACTAATGCACAGAACTAAAAACCAATTGGTCTCGTACCAGGCTGGCGCGACGCTGAAGTCCAGGGCTGCACCTACATCGTTCCAAAGGCCGTCGTTATTGCACGCAATTACGCGAAACCTATAGCGGCCCGGCCCCAGGCTCGTATAGAAGGCCTGCCTGCGGGTACCGACATTCTGCCAGTCTTTATCCACTCCCTCCAGCAAGTAACGAAACTCAACTCGCGCAGGTATGGAAAGGCTCAACGCGGTATAGTCAATTTCCACGGTGTGCGTGCCAGCGGCAAACTTGACTGCGCTCGACACCGGCTGACGCCCCTTTTCGCTACTAATGGATAGAATCGAAACCGGTGGTGGCACGACATTCCTGACAAGGCGGGCAGGATCGATCCACGCTAGCCCGTTGTTGGTGGCGAACCATAGCCGTCCGTCGCCGGCCTCGATAGCGGTCGAATTTGTGAAAGTCATCTGCGGTGCAGCCGGCAACCCATCCAGATAGTCGTATCGCTGATACTCTACGCGGTGATTTGGATTAGCCATGAGTTGGCGGATTTCTTCCGGCGAAATCTGCACAATTCCTCTCATCTCGTTCAGCCACAACCCGTTATCAACTGTCTCAATGATCCCAGAGACCGTACCGAACTGCCGGCCTGCCGCAACTGTCACTCTCCGGAATTGTCCTTCGCTGAAAAACATAAGGCCGAGTTCACCGCCCACCCAGATGTGCTGCCCAAGGCCTCGAATGACACCAATTCGACCCACATCCAATCCATCCTTCTGTGAGTAAGCGGTAACCTGATCTCGATCAAGAACATACACTTGTCCCGCCGAGTAACCGAGCCAAACTCGTCCGAACGCGTCCTGATAGCTGGCGCTGGGGCCCCTGATTGGAACTCCTTTGAGTCTCGCATTGAGCTTCCAGACACCTTGCTTGAAGTGAACAGTTCCAAAATCTCCTAGTCTGACCCACAGCCCATCGTCGTCTTTGCTGGGGATGATCTCGTATATCCAGTGCGGCGGCCCCGCTTCTTTGGGTATAGGAAAATATTTAAAGTTGGTGCCGCGTTGACGCCAGATTCCGGTAGCGCAACCCCACCAGACATCGCCGTTTGCCCCGCGAAGGACGCTGGATGCCTGCCCACCGACGTTTTCGGAAAAAAAGTCTTCACCGCGAAGGTGCAGCAGCGGTTTGCTAGAGATGGTCCCGACCCAGATCTCGCCGCCTCTTCCCGCAAACAGCACCATCTTTTGATAGCGTTGCGGCAGGCTCACCGGAACAACCTGATTGTGGCGGAATTGAAACAGTCCTTTGGAACAGCCAACCCAAATGTTGCCTTCACGATCCTCGAGGAGCTTATAGGCGAACCCCCCGGAAAAGCCGTTGTTTGCATTGAACGATTCCAATTCGGGGTCGTGAGCACCCAGTTCTCGGCTTCCCAATCTCTCGGGATACCTGATTCGTACTATTCCGGAGTCATAACGCGTGATCCACAAAGCACCGTCGCGATCAATGAGTAACTCATGCAGAGCATCTCCGACGACCGCTGGATCTTCCGGATGTGAGTTGTCTCCCGCAATCGGGACAGGTCGCACCTCGCCTCTACTATCGTCCGCAAACCACACTCGCCCGTCTTTGGCCTGCGCCAATGTTGTAATGCCTGGCCCGACTGGCCCAGCGAGTTCGAATCTTTTCGAACCCCGCCTCAGGAAGGTAACGATTTTCATGGTTGCTATCCACAGCGTGCCCGCACGATCAACGAAGAGGCATCTAATCACCGCGGGAGTAAAGTTCCAGTCGTGCCCGATTGGGATCCATCGTGTGCCCTGGCGAAGGACCAGTCCAGTTTCGGTGCTGGCCCAGATTCTTCCGTCATGATCGCGGGCGAAGCTATGAATTTGGGAATCCGCCAATTCTTCAGGTTTGGTAAACACTGTCAAAGAACCGTCTCTCAAGAAACCTAATCCGGTTGGCGCAAAGGCGATCCACAGCCCTCCATCAGCTGTGGCCAGCAGATGGTAGATTCCGTGAGATGGTAGCTCCACTCCGGGCTGCGGCTTATACTCCTCGAACTTCACGCCGTCAAAGTGGAATAGGCCCTGTGGCGAACCAATCCACAAGTAGCCATCTTCGGTTTGGGCGAGCGCGCTGACTTCACTCGGCGCACCATCGTTCACGCCCCAGGCCGTGTGGTGGAATTGCAGAATGCTTCGATCTCTGTCGAGCGCGAACGTTGGGACGCAGTGGAATACGATCAACAAGCAGATCCAAAAAGTTAGCTCGATCTGCCTATTTGGATAGAACGCTTCCCACGGATTCGCAAGCGAGATGAACAGCGCGGAGCAGGAGGATGCTGGTCGCGCCCTTTTCATGTTCGTCGCCTTTGTAGGCGATTTAGCTCGACGTTTTTTCAAGCGGCCTCACATCTACCCTGAGCTAGCGTTCAAAATGCATACACCATGGGATACCGGATCTTGAGACCATCCGAGATGCGGGGCGAAGGGGTGGCCTTCGCATCCTGCTCTTACATTATTTGCCCAAGAGTCGATCGCGAAACATAAGAATCTGTAGCAGACAACCTGCAGTTTTCTGCAGGTCTTAGCAGTCTAATCAGATTTGCAGCAAGCCGCGCCGGAGGGCAATGGTGACCGCATGCGTCCGATCGTTGGCCTGAAGTTTGCCTACCAGGTTCTTGATATGGAAATTAACCGTGTTCTCTGAAATTGCTAGTTCGTCAGCAATCTGTTTGTTACGATGACCATCTCGAATGAGTTGGAGAACATCCAACTCCCGGGCCGTAAGATCGTCGTCACCCAGATGCTCGGCGAGGCGGGCCGCCACCTCGGGTGGGATCTGTCGACGGCCTGCATGAACCGATCGGATCACGTTCAGCAACTCGTCCATATGCATGCTCTTCAGTATGTAACCCGAGGCCCCGGCTCGCATCGCACGCTGGATCTCGCCGTCGCCATCGGAGGTTGTCAGCATGATGATACGAGCCTGTGAGAACTCGCCTCGAATTGCGATGAGGGCGTCTGTGCCATTCGTGCCAGGGAGGCGAAGGTCCATCAGGGTGATATCGGGCCGGTGGCGACGAAATTCCGCGATCGCCTCGACTGCGTTGGAAGCCTGCGCAACCAGAAGCATATCTGGCTCGGCCCCGATGATCGTGTTCAGTCCTGCCCGAAAGACTGGATGATCCTCTACGCTTAGGATGCGAATCGGGTTGGACGAAACCATCGCTTTTGACCTCGTGCCTAACATTGTAATGGGTGTTTGAGTTCCGGCCAAAAACCTCAATCTGGCGCGCTGAAATCCAGCAAATCCGGGCGTAGAAGCAACTGAGCGCCGATTGTCGCCCTGGCTTTCCCCGCGAACTCCCTACAGAAAAGTGCAGTGCAAAAACCACCGCATTTGGGCTGGTGCCAAATCTTAATTGCGTCCAATCTTGGGTTCTGGGATGAGTGAGGAACAATGGCTACCACACTTGATTTGAGTCGAGTCGGCCGGGCGTCTCTGATGAATGCCATTCCGGATACACGACCCCACGGAGTTGTTTCACCAGCAGAGTCAGTAAGGAGGCGGTACGAAACCCTGTGCCGTCTGGCCGGGGCATTAGTTGCGGGAACGCCCGAAGATTGGCTGCGTCATCTGAGAGCCGACCTTCAATCGGACAGCGCATGTGTTTTTTTGCCGGGCACAGATGGCAGCGCGCTCCAGGTATATGCGTTCGACTTCCTTACCGGTACAGAGGCTTTTCACGAGGGAACGCCCACTGCGCTCGAGGCTACGATTGCCGGTCACGTTTTCCAAACCGGGAAACTTTGGGCTGGTACCCTAGAAGAGGCTAGCGTGTTATTCACGAACCCTTGTCCGGTCACGCGAACCGCGGGCTTCAAGACTACCTGCATCCTGCCCATTCCGGGCCGGCACCGGATCATGGGCACGATTGGTCTGTGCCGACTTGCAGACAGCCATTACAGCCAAGACGAGCTCGATTTTCTGATGCAAGTCTCGAAGCAAATAGCGATTGCTATAGAGAACACCTTAGCACGTAGGGAAATTAGCAAACTCAAGGAGAGCCTGGCCCAGGAGAAAGTTTACCTGCAAGAGGAAATTCGCAGCGAAATGAACTTCGAAGAGATCGTGGGGAAAAGCCTGGCCCTCCAACGTCTGTTGAAGAAGGTGGAAACAGTAGCGCCCACCGATTCAACTGTCCTCATTTGCGGCGAGACTGGAACAGGCAAAGAATTGATCGCGCGGGCGATTCACAATCTTAGTTCCCGAAATTCGAATGCATTCGTCAAGATGAACTGTGCAGCCATTCCTACGGGATTATTGGAAAGTGAACTCTTTGGCCATGAAAAAGGCGCATTTACTGGTGCGGTTGCTCAACGCATTGGGCGTTTTGAATTGGCTCACCGGGGAACCGTGTTTCTCGACGAAGTTGGCGAGATCCCGTTTGAACTCCAGACGAAACTTCTCCGTGTGCTGCAGGAACGAGAGTTCGAGCGACTCGGTAGTACACGTACAATTCGCACTGATGCTCGGCTCATTGCCGCGACCAACCGAGATTTGTCAGAGATGGTGGAGGAGCAGAACTTCCGCTCCGATCTCTTCTATCGCTTGAACGTATTTCCAGTTCGCGTACCAGCGTTGCGGGAACGGCCCGAAGACATCCCTCTGCTGGTGCGCCACTTCGTGCAACATTTCGCCCGGCGGATGCACAGAGTGATTGAAATGATTCCTTCCGAAACCATGACTGCTCTCACCCAATATCACTGGCCGGGAAACATTCGAGAGCTTCAGAACCTAATAGAACGTGCGGTTATTCTCTCTCCGGGACCAGTGCTAAGGGTACCTCTCCAGGACCTCCCAGCTCGATCAGACAAAAGCAAGCCCCAAACTCTTGCCGAAGCCGACCGCGTTCACATTCTAGAGGCTTTGAAAGAGACCAGATGGGTTATCGCCGGGCCAAATGGTGCGGCAGCCCGATTGGGAATGAACCGGTCTACTGTCCAATTCCGCATGAAAAAACTGGGGATTGTTCGGCCTAGAAACATGAGTCAGCTGTAGCACCTGATCATCAAGCCCGAGTCGGTTAGTAAGCGTTAGGCCGTTAGCACTGCGAGCTGCACCAGGATGTCGTTGTCCTCGGCCGCTTTCCGGATCTCTGCCGTTGTTAACCACTTGCGGGTTCAGTTTCCCGGCCTAACAAATGCAGCGCGATTGCGATGATCAAACTGCGCGGGGCGAAACTTAATGCTTAGGATTACTTCGTTGGACGAGTTGGATCGAGTGACGCTCAAGCTTGAAGGCAGTCTCGCAGGAATCTGGGTGGCGGAGTTAGAAGACACCTGGCGAGACTCATATTCACGACTGGCGGGCCGCCCTCTATACCTTAATATGAACGGTGTAGAGCATGTCGACCGAGCCGGCACGTATCTGCTCGCACTTCTCCGTCACCGCGGAGCGCAGTCGGTTACATCAGGAACCTTAATGACTGAGCTCGTTCGAAGCATTGAGGAAGATTGGCCGTCCACGGAGCGCAAATGAGATGCTCCTGTTGTTGGCCGCGCCAGCGTTTGTCTCATTGATGATCTGGCTCGAAAGCAGCAGAGCCTGATCCCACTAACTGCGCTCGTTGAAGAGTCTGCCGTGGTGCGGAAGTGCACGAATCGCAACGGTTGGGCATTTCACGGACTTGCCTCTAAGGCAGCTACCATAACCCTGCCAATATTCTCGCAGAGATGCAAACATGTTCGCACCAGAAGTCTTGTGCAAAAATGCATTCCGCTTCTAACCCTTAATTCTTTAGAGACATCGGCAAATCAGTCTTCCGGTTCATGAAGTGCACTTGTTGAGAATGCCGGGACGGTCTGTTACGAATTTGCTTAAGCTCCCGAAAAATCCCGCATCGGAGAACTTCGATGAGTACGGCAGCAACGACACCCACATTTACTAGTGTTCTATATGAAAAAAAGGATGCCATCGCATATGTAACTCTCAACCGTCCCAAAATGCTCAACGCTTTAAATAAGACCATCGTCGCGGAATTGAAAGCGGCCTTTGAAGATGCCCGCGATGATTCGACGGTGCGGGGCATCGTTTTGACCGGGGCCGGCGAGAAGGCATTCGCCGCCGGCGCCGATATCAGCGAAGTACTCAATGATTCTCCTCTCGAAGCAGAAGAGAAAACGCGCTTCGGACAAGCACTCACGAGCCTCATCGAGAACCTCGGAAAACCAGTCATTGCCGCCGTGAACGGCTATGCCGTCGGCGGTGGCTGCGAGCTTGCAATGGCTTGCACTATTCGTTTGGCCTCAGAAACGGCGAAGTTCGGTCAGCCCGAAGTGAAATTAGGAATCATGCCGGGCTACGGCGGGACGCAACGTCTTCCCAGGCTGGTCGGGAAGGGCAGGGCATTGCAACTCATTCTTTCCGGAGACACGGTCAGCGCCCAGGAGGCCTATCGCATCGGCCTCGTAAACGAAATCGTTCCGAATGCCGACTTGATTCCGCGGGCAGAGGCCATCCTACAGCAGATGGCTTCTAACGCGCCGGTAGGCGTGAAGTTCTCCATCGAAGCGGTGAACAAGGGATTGGAAACGAGCCTGGATGAAGGTTTGCTCATCGAGGCTTCTCTATTTGCGCTCTGCGCCGCGACAGAAGACAAGAAGGAAGGCATGTCAGCCTTTCTGGCAAAACGTGCTCCCAAATTCCATGGCCGATAAGGCTTGGCAGATGTTGCCGAGGGCAGGGTTGCCCTCGGCCGAACCTTGAAGTTGGGTCGTTGAAGTTCATGACTGAGGAGATGCCATGGCAAGTGAAAACATATTTACAGGCTTGAAGGTTGTGGACCTGGCCAGTTTCATCGCGGGGCCAGGCGCCGCGACCGTGCTGTCGGACTTCGGCGCTGAAGTCATTAAGGTGGAAGCGCCCGGCACGGGAGATCCGCATCGGATCACGTATAGAATTCCGCCGCAGCCGCGCTCCGATGTTAACTATTTCTGGCATCTGGACAATCGCAATAAGCGGGGACTTGCGGTCGACCTGAAGTCCCCGCAATCAAGGCAGATCCTTGAGCGGCTGGTCAAATGGGCGGATGTGCTAGTCATCAACTTTCCACAACCCGTGCGGAAGCGCTTGAAGCTGACCTATGAGGATGTAGTGTCCTGGAATCCGCAGCTGATTTACGCTGACATAACCGGCTATGGCGACGTGGGCCCGGATGCTGAGCTTCCGGGATTTGACATCACCGCATACTGGGCGCGAAGCGGTCTGCTGGCGATGACGCGAGACGCGGGCGCTCCGCCCACCTTGCCGGTAGCAGGCAGCGGAGATCATGCAACCGCGATTGGATTGTATGCGGCGATTGTCACCGGACTTTACCGGCGTGAGCGTACCGGCAAAGGATCGTATGTCACCACGTCGCTTATTGCAGAAGGCGCATGGTCCTGCGCTATGGCGATCCAGGCGGCTTTGTGTGGTGCCCAGTTCTTCCCGCTGCATGACCGCAAAAAGCCGCCCAATGCCACTTTCAACGTCTATCAGAGCGCCGATGACCAGTGGTTCCTGATTGTGGTTCAACCTAAGGATTGGGCGGCACTGGCTACCGCGATCGGGCGCCCAGAACTGCTGACAGATCCGCGATTCGCGGATGCAGCGAAGCAAGCAGCGAATTCCACGCAGCTGACGGCGATTCTGGACGAGGTGTTTCGCTCCCAGTCGCTACCGCACTGGCGCGAAGCATTGGATCGCGCACATATTACCTATGGAGTGGTGCACCAACCTCAAGATGTTATCAACGATCCGCAGTTGCCGGCGAACGACATTATTGTGCCGCTCGAAGGCGCCGGCGAGCGTTTGAAGTTAACGGTGAGCAGCCCCATCAAGGTGCACGGCGTTCCCAAGATGAGGGCACAGCGCGCCCCCGGCCTCGGCGAGCACAACGAAGAAGTGCTCAAGGATCTGGGTTTCAGCGCTGGCGAGATAGAAGACTTCCAGTCTAGTGGTGCTATCCCTCCCGTCCAACATTTGGAAGCGGCGCCCAGCGGAGGTAGTGAGTGAGAAGTGACGATGATCACGAACCTGCAAAGCCGCACGTTCCCAAAGTACCCAGAAAGGTTGGCTGTATTCGAATTGAAACGGCACTCGTGCCTGTCGCGCGATTCATCACAAGAATCACTCTTGCCGCGGTACTCGTAGTCACGGGGACGCAGTCATCGATTGCACAAACTCCGGAATCAGCCACAGACCCTTGGCCGCCAGTTCCGACGAAACACGCTTCTTTAGCTAATGGGGCGCCTCTGCTTCTCCCGTACTTGAACAACGGATCAGTTTTCGGACTTCCGGGTACTGAGGTCGGCGACTTCTGGCATCGCACTCAACTGAGTGGTGATTGGGGCGGCGCTAGAACAGATCTGGCCCGCCGGGGATTCTTTTTTGATCTCTATTCCATCAGCGCTTACCAGGGCGTGACGGCTGGCGGCCTCAGAACCGGCGGCGCCTTCGTGCAAAACACTCAGTTTTCCATCAACGTAGACACAGGACGCGCCGGGCTATGGCCAGGCGGCCTGTTCCATGTCACCTTGGAGTCCCGATTTGGAAGTTCGCCACGAAGTACCTTTACCGTTGGCTCAACGGTACCCCAGTATTTCGGGCTCTCCCTGCCTGGTCCTTTGCTTACCCATGACGTGCTTCCGACCGAATACTTTTTGATGCAAGCAGTGACCAAGCAGTTCAGCGTCGTCGTGGGAAAGATCAATATTCTTGACACTTTCGATCAAACTCTATTTGGCAATAGTTACAAGTATTACTTTGCGAATTTCAACTTCAATAAAACTCCCCAAGCCCCGAATTTTGCCAATTCCACTGCGCTGGCAGCGGTCGGATTGTGGACGCCAGCTCATTGGCTGACCCTTATCGGCAACGTGCTCGATCCCAATAGCCAGGCCGATAACCTGGCAGACCATGCTTTCGAGAAGGTGGACATTTATGCCGCGTCAGTCTTTTCATACAAGATTGGTTACCTTCCGGGCCAAGCCTGGATTCAGGGCACTTGGACCAATAAACCGAAAATCAACTTGGATTCGCCCTTCGGACCGCTATCGTCGGGAGCGAATTCGCAAGCCGTAGGTGTCTTGGTGGGTAGTACTTCAACTCAGGGTCTGGCAATCAACGTCAAGCCCAATAGCTGGGCTTCGATCGGTAATTTCTCGCAATATTTGTTTGTAAAGGGACACTCTGCGGCGGCAACTCAAGAGTTCAGGAGCGGACACCCACTCCGCGGAATCGGCGTGTTCGGAAGATTAGGGTATGCGCCTGAAGAGACAAATCCGATCACCCGTGATGCGAGCATAGCGCTGTTTGCCCGTGGTCTTTGCGACCGTAGACAAAATGACAGTCTCGGCGGCGGATTCTATTACAACGGGATTAGCAGACCGTTGAAAAACGATATTGCGCAACTCACAGGTGGCAAGGTCGCTGTCAACGACGAGAAAGGCACCGAGGTCTTTTACGATTTCGCAATCACTCCGGCGATTAGACTGATTCCCAGTTACCAGCACATCTGGGACCCACTTACTGCTCAAGTGGCAAGGAACCATCGCGGGGCAGATGTATTCAACGTCCGTTTAAGTACGACATGGTGAGCAGGTGATGCATACACATACTCTCGGACGGGCCGCCCGTTACTACCCAAAACGGGCGGCGCTTGCTCCATGCGGGATTCGCTTAACTTTTCGGGAGCTTCACGACCGTGTTTCGGAGATTGCAGCGAGGCTAAGTGGACTCGGTTTTGAGGCTGGGGACCGGCTCGCTATTCTCCTGCTGAACGGACCCGAATATATTGAACTGGTATATGCCTGTAGTTGGCTGGGAGTGATCGCAGTTCCTTTGAACACGCGGCTCTCCGCAGTGGAAATCGATCGTGTGTTAGCGGATGCTGGTCCACGCGGCCTGGTGCGGCACTCATCATTGTCGGTCCCGACAATGAGCGTCCCGTGGCAGCGAGTGCTCGACCAAGACCCTTGGGAGCTTCGACACGATTCCCCTCCCGATGTACGTTACGACCCGGAAGCGATTCTGGCTCTCATCTATACCAGCGGGACTACTGGTCGGCCGAAGGGCGTTGTAGTGACTCATGCCAATGTCCTGGCGAACGTCAACAATTTCAACTACTGGATGCGCTATCCAGAAGGCGGAGTCTATCTGCACGCGGCGCCAATCTTCCACATCGCCGATTTTCCTGCCATGTTCGCGGCTCCGACACTCGGCGCTTATCAGATCGCGATTCCGAAGTTCAGCCCGCGAACCTTCTGCGAGACCGTAGAACGCGAGCGCGTCACTCACACCGTTTTGGTGCCGACGATGATCAATTTGCTGATCCAATTCTCGGAAGTCAGGAAGTTTGACTTGAGCAGTCTCGAGGTCTTGGCTTACGGCGGATCTCCAATGGCGCCGGAACTGATCCACCAGACCCGAGAGCTTCTTCCGAACCTTAGACTCGTTCAGGTCTATGGGCTGAGCGAAACCGGCTTTCTCACGGGCCTGCAAGATCAAGAACATACTGACGATAAAGTCCTATCCTGTGGACGACCTCCTCTCGGAGTCGATATGCAGGTAACGGATGAGGCAGGAAAGCAAGTCGAACCCGGGCATCGTGGTGAATTGGTAGCTCGAGGCGCCAACGTCATGCGCGGCTATTGGAACAACCCGGAAGAAACCGCGCTCGCATTTCGAGATGGGCTATTTCGTACAGGAGACCTTGGCTATCAAGATGCAAACGGTTATTTCTACATCCTGGACCGCTTGAAGGACATGATTGTCACCGGTGGCGAAAATGTTTACTCCGGTGAAGTGGAGGCGGTTATTTATGAGGATCCAGCAGTTCGCGAAGCGGCGGTCTTCGGAATACCTGATTCACAGTGGGGCGAAATCGTGATGGCTTGCGTAGTGCTGAAGCCCGGAAAGATACTCACCGCCGAAGAGCTGATCACCCATTGCCGGCGCACTCTGGCGAATTACAAGGTCCCACGGCGCATCGAGTTCTCCGAGACCGAGTTACCCAAGGGCGGTTCCGGCAAGATACTGAAGAGAATTCTTCGCGAGCGTTTCTGGCACCATCAAGAACGGGCTGTGGGCTGAGGAATTCCTGAGATCCTATTACCTACCTGGCGAGTGTGGCAAGCATCTTGCAGGATACCTCAGTGTTTTCGTCGAAATCCCGCAAAGGAGCAAACAATTCAATGTCGTCTACCGTTGAGAAATCAAAGATCACCAAGCCCGCCGCTACGCCCACCTCTGGCCGCCTCTTCTTTTTGGACGTGGGTGGTGGCCGCGTATTTTCCTCAAAGCCCGATGGTTCCGATTTGAAAGTTATCGTCAGTGAGGGTCGTAGATTTCCCGACGGTATCGTTGTTGACGTCGTCGCCGGACATATTTACTTGACCAATATGGGCAACCCCAAGTCGAATGATGGCTCCATCGAACGCTGCGATCTCGACGGGAAGAATCTCACGACCATTATTCCCGAGGGAGGCACATTTACTCCCAAACAACTCCAACTCGACACGAAGAATGGCAAGCTCTATTGGTCGGATCGAGAAGGAATGCGAGTGATGCGCGCGGACCTGGATGGTTCGCACATCGAGACGCTCGTCGAGACGGGTCACGGCGAGGCCGAACGGCGTGATGCAAGAAATTGGTGCGTCGGCATCGCGCTCGACGTTGAAGGCGGAAAGCTCTACTGGACCCAGAAGGGCAATGACAATGCCGGGGAGGGTCGCATCCTTCGCGCAAATCTGGAGATTCCTAAGGGCCAGACTCCGTCAAATCGAAAAGATATCGAAGTCCTTTTCAGCGACCTGCCTGAGCCTGTCGATTTAGATCTCGATCTTGCCAACCGGATGCTGTACTGGACCGACCGCGGTGACCCGCCGTCTGGTAACACTGTGAACCGGGCGCCCATGGATGCGGTTCCTGGGAGTCGTAATAGGCCCGAAATTCTCTTTACTCACCTGATGGAAGGAATTGGCCTGGCACTGGATCTTAAGGGTGGGCGCATGTTCTTTACCGACCTCGGCGGCTCTGTTTATAGCGCGAATCTCGATGGATCGAATAAGAAGACCCTGCTGGTTGCGGAAGGGAATCTCACTGGCATCGCGTACGCTGAGCGTGCCAATTTGTAGCGGAGCCCCCATCGAATTGGAGTGAGAGCCACATGTCCAGAAAAGTCATAGTAACCAGCGAACATTCGGGGCTGCACCAAGTCATAACGATAGGACCACATCAGCTTAAAGCGGACGAGCCAATAGCCTTCGGCGGTACGGATGCCGGTCCGGATCCTTACGAGCTGCTCTTGGCGGCACTGGGAGCATGTACAGGAATTACCATTCGGATGTACGCACAGCGAAAAAGATGGCCACTCGAAGGAGTAGAAGTGCAGCTGGCGCATTCGAAAATTCACGCTGCGGATTGCGCTGAGTGTGAAACCCAGCCTCGGACTCTCGATCGGATTGAGAGGCAGATCTCTTTCACCGGCAAGTTATCCACGGACCAACTGCAAAGACTTCGGGAGATTGCAGACAGGTGTCCGGTGCACCGCACCCTGACCTCCCAACTAGAAATTCGTACGTCAACGCTCTGAGGAGGCTGTTGCCGACAGAATGCGACATGTTTTTGTCCGAATCAAAAAGCGATCGAGAGAACCAAAGAGTGAGTACGCGACGTATCCCGATTTCTGCACGATTTTCATTGAGCACATGGAGCGCCTGTGCCTGTTGGCGCCGCTATTGACGGAGCTGACTCAGCCGCAGAGCAGTGTTTTGTGGCCGCGATGGACGCCCTTGCCCACAGCCGCCGCCATGCGCCCTGTAGATACTTCTGGGACGTAGGCGACCGATCTGCGCCTGAGTCAAGGCGGGAAAAGCTTGACTGCGCACGTTGAGCGCGCTAAGCGCAGGCAGGAAAACATGATTTTTCCCTATCAAGTTGGATAGACAACCTGTAAAAATTAGATGACGCACTTGGCCATTCGGTTTCAGAGGCTGCTTACACCGAAAACTTAGCTACGACACTTGCTCTTGCTACGCAGCGCCAGCCGTGCCGGATGACTCTCTCGCCAGCACCAGCGGTACGTTGACGAGATGCTCGCTCAAGAACCAGACCTGAAGCTCATTCGAACGGAGCACGTCACTTACAACCAAGTCGTTTGTCCCGTCATCGCCAAGTTGAGAAGCACGGCGTGCCAGGGTTCGCGCTTGGCGAATGATGATTTGGTGAGCGTCGATCAATCGAGATAACTGAACGGGGACTTCTTCCCGGCCACGAGGCGGGCGTTCGATTTGGGTAGTCTCAGCCACATCCGCGGCCATGGCCAAGCTGATCCCGCCCAGCAACTGAATCCGCTCGGCAATCGAGTCAACCAGCTCAACTTGCTCGTCATAATGTTTGTCGTAGAGCAGATGCAGTTGATTAAAAGTCGGACCTGCAACCTGCCAATGAGATTTCTTGTACAAGTCGCGAAGCGTCATCGTATCCGCAAGGAGTTGGTTTAGCTGTTCGGTCATTTCCAATCGAACGGGCTCTTCGAGTTCAAGCGGCAGCATGTGGCTGACTGTTCCGTAGGACTGGATTTCTTGGGCACGTTGATGAAGACGGGGTTGGGCGCTGATCTTCCGGCTGGTGTTCACATCAGTCTGCTTTTTTTGCATTTGCTTTCTCCTCGATAAATAGTTTACGCCGATAGAACTTTCTCCCGAAAGCTCCACCAGGCCTGGTCGTTGCGTCAGGAGTCATGTCTTACGCAGCCTCCGGCAGTAGTTGATCGCGCGAACAGCGCATATGCAGCCCTTCACTTCCTGCCGCGCGTGGCCACCTATGCGAACTGCCGGTGGTTCTATCAAGATCGTCGAAGAGCATTGATTGTCGTAGTCTTGTCACAATGATCAAACGGCGACTGTTCTCAGACCGTACGGGTAGGCCGGATCCACGCTGAGACTGAAGACACAATGAACTGCCCTAACCACGGCAAATGAATCATTGTCCTCGGACGCGGCCTTCAGTACGGTTATCGGGGCCTCCAGAAGTTTGTCGATAATGCAGTGCGTCAACAACTCGATGGCATTCTCTTGCGTGGAGCTCAGTTGACCGAGGCGTCCGCGCACGCGTTTCACTTCGTGTTCGCGAACTGCCTCGAAGTGCTGTTTCAATGAGGCAATTGTTGCCTCCACCTTGGGCTCACAGTCCAGGGCAACCGTGCCTTCGGGCCCCACAGGCTGCTGGTTGACCGAATAATGATCCGCGGGATGCATGCCGTATCCTCAGTGGATTCTGCCTTGCTCGGATTGCTCCTGGCAAGCGATGCAGTTGGTCGCCCACGGCACTGCTTGGAGCCGTTTGAGGCCGATGGGACCCTCACAGACTGCGCAGATGCCAAAATCGGCCGTGGAAATACGTTGTAAAGCAAGCTCAACTCTTCGCAATTGTGTCCGGTTTTTGCTGTAGCTTGCAAACATAGCTTCCTTGGAGGCGTTGCCAGAAGAGCCATCGACGACATCGCCCGACTCGGAATCAGCGAGTGCGCGTATTTCTTTCTGGGCCCTTTCAATTGAGAGCATCAACTCACGCTGCTGCTCCCGCAGATCGCTCTTGAACGGCAGAAGCACATTGTCAGCTAACGGGGAGGGTGAGGTCAGGCTCATGGGGTAGAAATCGACTCCTTTCCGGTTGTTTGTTGTAGGTCCGCGCTAGTGGTCCCTGGCAAAGTTGATCGCTTAAGAATTGTTGCTGCGTTGTGGGCTACTTTGTTGGTAGCCCGCAAATTGTCGCCGATGAACCGGACATTCCCAGCGACGACGTGCTCCAGCACCACCTGGCCATTCCGTCTGATCAACTGGATATTGACCTTCAGTTTGGTTGCTCCAGTTACTGTCGTCACGGCCCGTCGTGTTTCGCTGCCTGGAGAGTACTTTTCAACGATCGTCTTCAGGACAAGCACTTCAGAAACACCCTTGGCATCCAGATCGCCGGTGCGGAATACATGTTCAAACTGCTTCGACTTGGCCAACTCCTTCAGAAGATTTTCGTAAATTGCATCGGAGAAACACGGGTCAAGCGTTGTCTCGCCAGGATCGACCCTGTCAACCAGTACACTCCAGTGCTGCCCCGCTTCCACGGATTCTTCTGGAGTACTTTGCATAGAACCTGGATCTTCCGATGGGGTTATGTGTGCGCCGCGTGCAATCAGGGAGTTTTTAAAGGTCTGGGCTTGCCCTTTGGCCAGTTGGAATATGGAGCCGTGAAACCCACCACTGCTGTCGAGATATTCAATGGTGAGGCTGTCGTACTTCTTATGCGAGAAGAGACTAACCACGCGCCCCCCTCCAAACGGGACGGCGGTTTTGCCCAACATCATCGGCACGCCGCCTACCTGTTTGTCCTCCGCACCAAGAGAGATGTTGTGAATGGACCCGATGCTTATCTGTGCAGCCGAACTTCCATCTCGTAGAAAACGCAGAGCGTCATCTTGAATTGACAGGTCGCCGTTGGCATTGCGCCTCACACTTTGAAATCCCAGAACATGCTTGACGTGTATGGATGCGCTTGCGGCTGACGTTTCGGGTTGGCTCTGGCCTCTGGTCGTCGTGGCAAACCATGCCAAGAGAACCAGCAAGGCGAATCCACTCCGAAGCAAAAGCGATGTAAGGACCGGGTCTGTGGACGGCTTGAGTTGACGATTCATGATTCCTCTTTCCGGGATAAAGAAGAAGCAAGAATGTTGCCAAATGCTCAAGCACCAGGATCTTCTACCACGTAGTGGAGTGTGATCATCGATTTTCTGCCCATGGGTCATCACTTGTTAGCCGACTGACAGGTCCCTCGACATACGCAGTTGAGAAACAGGGAAGCACTTCCGGAGCTTTGGCGATGTAGGCGATCGAGTTTAGAGGGGTTTTGCAAGTTCCAAGCCATGAAGTCGCCAGATCTTCTCTTGACGGTGCGGTTTGGTACGTACGTTGCACATCCGAGCGCTGTGGAGAGAAATTATGCTGCAACAGACACTCGAAGAAACCAACGCAACATGTACTCCAGGAGAATTGAATCGCATTCCTGACTTCCGGTCCCTCGTCGATCCCGACGCAGTTCTTGTGGAAGCCCTCAAGGCGCGAACCCCGGCTGCATTTGACGACCTGGTGAAGCGATATGGAGGCCGCCTATTGACGGCGGCGATGAGGTTCACTAAGAACAGGGAAGATGCGGAAGATGTTGTGCAGGAGTCGTTCTTGAAGGTCTTCAAGAAGATTGACAGCTTTCGCGGCGCGAGCAAATTTTCCTCCTGGCTGACCCGGATCGCTCTTAATCAGGCGCTGATGATGATCCGAGGCAATCGGCAGAAGTTTGTTTCCATCGATGAAGGCATGGAGGATGGCACTAGGGCCAAAAGGCCGAAAATTACAGCCGGAGGCTATACGCCTGAAGAGCTCTGTGCCCAGCGTGAATTCGAGGTTGTAATGACGAATTTGAAAACCGTCCGCAAGTCTTCCCGGCGGGTAATGGAGCTTCGAGTGAAACAAGATCTGTCCGAGATTGAGATCGCTCTGGTTCTCAACCTCACTGTATCAGCAGTGAAGGCTCGCCTGTACCGCGGCAGACTGGATTTGCGAAAGGCGGCGAGCAGAAGTCTTGGTTCGGCGAAGCTTGCGCGAGTTCGCAAGAATATGCCCACCACAATCAGGAAGCGCTCACAATGGCGCCGCTTCATGGGTGGCAGCGCGCTGGCAGGCGCCAACCTGTTACCAGCACGGTCCAGCCAGTCCTCTTCCCAGTTGCAACCTTGCCTGCCCTATCATTTTGCGCCGCAACCACTTACGCAACCTCTCACGCAACCTCTCACTCTACAGATTGGTGGCCCAGGAATTGCTTTTTGAGTATGCGGGAGCTAGTGAAGCTCTGAAAAGCGAGAGGTGTCCGTGAGCAAGCCGTGGAGAGTGATCATTGTCGGAGGTGGTTTTGGCGGGCTTCGTGCAGCCCAGGCTCTGAAATCGGAGTCGGTGGACGTGACTCTGATCGATCGTCGCAACCACCATCTCTTTCAACCTCTCCTGTACCAGGTTGCAACGGGCTCACTGTCCGCGGGGCAAATTGCGGCACCGCTGCGCAGTGTGCTGAGCCGCCAAACGAATACCCGTGTGCTGCTCGGTACCGTAGAAGACGTCGATCCGGACTCCAAGCGCGTATTTCTGGCCGACGGCGCAGTCCTTCCTTATGATTCATTGATCGTCGCAGCCGGATCTCAAACTTCGTACTTCGGGCATGACGAGTGGCGCGATTGGGCGGCCGGAATGAAAAGCATTGAGGAAGCCACAACCGTCCGGCACAAACTCCTGTACGCATTCGAAGTCGCGGAGCGGATTTCCGACCCGGAACAGCGGCGGGCGTGGCTGACCTTTGTCATCGTCGGCGCCGGGCCAACTGGAGTGGAACTGGCTGGGGCCATTGCGGAAATCGCGCGGAAGACACTGAAGAATGACTTCCGTTCTATTCACCCGGACGAGGCGCAAATCATTTTGCTCGATGGCTCGCCTCGAGTACTCATGCCGTTTCCCGAGGACCTGGCGCAAAAGGCCCATCGTTCGCTTACCAAACTAGGAGTAAAGATCCAATGTGGCTCTCTGGTCAAAGCTGTAGACAAAGATGGCCTCGCAATTGAAGTTGACAAACGTCTTGATCACATCAGCGCAAAGACAGTGATGTGGGCCGGTGGCATTACAGCATCGCCACTCGGAAAAATTCTGGCGGGCCGTACAAAAGCTGAAACCGACAGGGGAGGAAGAGTCAAGGTAAAACCTGACCTGACAATTCCGAATTATCCCGATATCTACGTGGTTGGCGACCTTGCTGCCGCTGTCGATGCAACTGGGAAACCCTTTCCGGGATTGGCACAAGTGGCCATGCAGGGAGGCAGCTATGCAGCCAAGGCAATCCTTAGAAAAATAAAGGGTCGCCCAGCGCTGCCTCCCTTTAAATACTTCGATAAAGGATCCATGGCGGTGATTGGGCACTGGTCCGCAGTCGCCAACGCGTTTGGTCTTCATGTCTCGGGGTTCCTGGCCTGGATCATGTGGGCTGGCATACATCTGACATACATCGTCACGTTCCAGAGCCGGGTGCTGGTTTTCTTTCAGTGGATCATGCAAGACCTGACTCGCAGCCGCGGAGCGCGGCTCATTACCGGCGTTGCCCCGACGGATTTCAACTTTAATAAAGAGGCTGCCGTCCATCGCGCCACACCGGAAGTCAAAGCCGAGCCAGTTAGCGTGCCGCGTTGAGCAGGCGGACAGCGCATTCACCACAATAGATCGAGGGTTTGCTTTTAGAGATATCAGGAAGGAATTGTTGATGCAAAGCACCAGACACATTTCGGCAAAATTGCCGCTTTTGAAAGCGCTGGCAGTCTTATTTTTTCTGGCATCTACCTGTCTTGCTCAGTCCCCAACCTTCTCCAGTCCTACCAATATCTTTGCGCCGGCTTCCACTCCCGCTAAATCCATCTTCGGCCTTTCAGTGTTTGTCCTTGTGATCACCGGAGTCATCTTTGTTGTGGTGGGAAGTCTGTTGGCCTACGCGGTTGTGAAGTTCAGAAAGCGAAAAGATGACGACAGCCGCGAGCCGGCACAGGTCTATGGAAGCAATCAGGTGGAGATCGCATGGACGGTAATTCCTATCCTGATCGTCGTGGTGCTGTTCATGGCGACGGCTCGGGTGATCGCGAACGTGCAGAAGGCTGCCCCTGACAATGCCGTTCATGTCACGGTGATAGGCCACCAGTTCTGGTGGGAGTACCGGTATCCGGGTTTAAAAGTCGTCACCGCGAATGAATTGCACATACCTGTTGGGGCCCCCACTGAGATCAAGTTGCTTTCCGCGGATACTGACCACAGCTTTTGGGTGCCGCGGTTGGCGGGCAAGACGGACCTGATTCCCAACCACCCGAACGTTATGTGGATTGACCCACAGGAGCCGGGGCTGTATCTGGGCCAATGCGCTCAGTACTGCGGCACACAACACGCCAAGATGCTTCTGCGGGTTTACGTTCAGTCGCAGACCGAGTTCGACCACTGGGTCCGGCAGCAGAGCCAGGCTGCGCAGTCGAGCGATACCGCCTCCGAGGGACGGCGCATTTTCCAGGCTACCGCCTGTGTGAATTGCCACGCAGTAGCCGGCACGCCAGCACAGGGACGATTCGGTCCGGATCTCACCCATCTGATGAGCCGTGACACGATCGCAGCCGGCATAGCCGAGAACAACCACGAAAATCTTCGCCTGTGGATTCAAGATCCAAGCCGGCTCAAACCTGGATCTCTTATGCCGGCGATGGGGCTCAATGAGCATGACTTGAACGCGGTGACGGCTTATTTGGAGACGCTTCGCTAGCGCTGAGGAGAACATTCGGATGGCGACTGATCTTATGACATTGCCGGGAACACAAACGACGGTGGAAACATTGCGCCGCCCGCTTGTGGACAGGCTTCACGAATGGGTGACGACGGTTGACCACAAGAAGCTCGGCCTCATGTACATGCTCTATGCGCTGATGTTTCTGCTGGTCGGGGGAGTTGAAGCCACGATCATGCGAATCCAGCTCAGCGCCCCGCACAAGGATTTTGTTTCGCCGCAGGTCTTCAACCGGATGTTCACCATGCATGGAACCACGATGATTTTCTTCGTGGCCATGCCGCTGGTCTTTGGTCTGGCGAATTACCTGGTGCCTTTGATGATCGGAGCGCGGGACATGGCGTTCCCCCGCCTCAATGCCTTCAGCTTCTGGTTATCGGCGTTTGGCGGAATCCTTCTCTACTTCAGCCTGATCGGCGCGAGCGGCCTCTATGGCGCAGGTAATGCTCCAGACGTTGGCTGGTTCGCCTACGCGCCTTTGACGTCGCACTCGTTTTCCGTCGGTCATAGTACGGATTTCTGGACCTTGAGCCTGCTGGTTTCCGGATTCGGAAGTATCGGAACGGCGATCAACATCATCGTGACGATCCTCTGCCTGCGTTGTCCCGGTATGAAGCTGGGGAAGATGCCGCTTTTCGCTTGGCTCAATCTCGTTATGGCGGGACTGGTAATTCTGGCTGTAAGTCCACTTTCTGCCGCGCAGATCATGTTGAGCATCGACCGTTACCTGGGCGGACACTTCTTCGATACCCAGGCCGGGGGTTCAGCGGTGATCTGGATGCACTTCTTTTGGATCTTTGGCCATCCCGAGGTCTACGTTCTGGTGATTCCAGCGTTTGCTGTTGCGTCCGAAGTCATTCCCGTGTTTTCGAGGAAAGCGATATTCGGATACCCAGTGATGGTTGCAGCCACAGTCGCTATCGCGTTCGTCGGCATGAGTGTATGGGCCCATCACATGTTCACGGTAGGAATGAGTTCGACCGCCAACAGCTTCTTTGTGTTGTCTACGATGGCGGTAGCCGTTCCGACGGGCATCAAAATCTTCAACTGGCTCGCTACCATGTGGGGAGGAAAGATCGACTTCAAGTCACCCATGCTGTTTTGCGCCGGATTTCTATTTCAGTTTCTGGTCGCAGGACTTACCGGAATCATGATGAGCGCCGCGCCGTTCGATTGGCAGCTGGGGAATTCGTACTTCGTTGTGGCTCATTTTCATTATGTGATTGTGGGCGGGATCCTGTTCTGCCTGTTCGCTGCTTTCTATTACTGGTATCCCAAGATGTCCGGCCGGATGTACAACGAGACTCTGGGAAAGCTGCATTTCTGGCTGTTTCTCATTGGCTTCCATCTGACTTTTGACTTCATGCACATTCCCGGTCTGTTAGGGATGCCGCGGCGAATTTATACCTATGAACCGGGCCGGGGTTGGGACACGTGGAATCTGATCGTGAGTATCGGCGTTGTCTTTCAAGCCGCCGGCATATTGGTCTTCGCTGCAAATCTGATCTGGTCTTATTTCAGGGGCAAGATCGCCGGAAACGATCCCTGGGATGCCTGGACCCTGGAGTGGACGACGAGTTCACCACCGCCGGAATATAACTTCGCCGTGATTCCGGAAGTGAAGAGCCGTCGTCCGCTTTGGGACCTCAAACATCCCGAAGATCCGGATTGGAAATACGAATAAAGGGAGATTCCGATGAGCGCAGCGACAGTGACAATCCGGGAACCTGAACTTCGATGGGGTCCTTCCGCGCGCGGGCGGTTGGGAATGTACTGCCTCATTGCGGCCGAGGCAGCGATCTTCACCATCTTCGTGGTTGCCTACCTGTTTTACTTGGGCAAGAGTCTCAGCGGGCCGACACCAGCGCAAGTGCTTCACGTGCCTGTCCTCTTCACGGTCTGCCTCCTTTCAAGCAGCTTGACGATCCATCTCGCAGTCCGTTCGCTGCGGAAAGCAAAGACCGGAGCGTTCGCAAGCTGGTGGCTACTGACGCTGCTTCTCGGGGCGGCATTCCTCGCTGGGACAGGCGTTGAATGGCGCCACTTGATTTATGACGAAGGACTGACCATCCAAACCAATCTCTTTGGCACTACCTATTATTCGCTCGTGGGACTTCACGCTTTCCACGTGATCATGGGCCTGCTTGCCCTCTGCACGGTCTGGCTTTTCACGGTGTTCGGAAAGGTGACGAGCGACCATGCCGAGCGCGTCGACACGTTGGCCCTTTATTGGCATTTTGTCGACACGGTATGGGTTGTGGTTTTTCTAGTGGTGTACGTGATCGGACGCTGAAAGGTGACAACGATGATTCCTAATTCGACAACAACAACAAAGGATTCCGGCACCTTGGAATTGCCCGCTCCCACGGCGTGGCCCCTGGTGCTCGCGTTTGGGATCACGTTGGTATTCGCCGGTTTGGTTACGAGTGAGCCGGTCAGTGTTCTTGGAGGAATCCTGGTCATCGCCGGAGCAGTCGGCTGGTTTCGCAATGTTCTGCCCCACGAAGAGCACGAATCTGTTTCAGTCACGCCAGGGGAGCCGGTTATTGCGACTACGCGACGTGATGTCGCCCGGCTGGAAGTCGCAGACCAACCGAAGCGGGCATGGCTGCCGCTTGAGACCTATCCGGTGTCGGCAGGAATTAAAGGAGGGCTTGCAGGAAGCGTGGTCATGGCTGGCTTGGCCATGCTCTACGGCCTCATCAGCGGAAATGGCATCTGGTATCCGGTCAATTTATTAGTTGCGGGTTTTTTCCCGGGCGCGGTCAACGCCACCACCGCCCAAATCGCCGAATTCCGCATGAGCGCCTTGCTTCTTGCCGTTCCCATCCACTTGATCACGTCGCTCTTGGTCGGGCTGCTTTATGGCGTCATGCTCCCAATGTTTCCTCGACGGCCCGTCTTTCTGGGTGGGCTGATCGCTCCGATCATGTGGTCGGGTTTGCTCTATACCACTCTGGACATCATTAATCCCGTAATGAACCACCGTATCAATTGGTTATGGTTCGTCTTATCGCAAGTTGGGTTTGGAGTGGTGGCTGGTCTTGTGGTGTCGCGCCAGCAACGAATCCGCACGTATCAGGGACTGCCGTTTGCTGTCCGTGCCGGGATCGAAGCGCCCGGCGTCATGAGAGAAAGGGACGAGGAGTAAAAGCCATGAGATCTCCTGCGATTGTTCTCTTTGCCTTGGCCCTGCCTTTTATGGCGATTTGCGGCTGCAATAACGCGCCTGGACGTCCTCCAGCGGATTCTGAGTCGCTCCGGCCCAACGAAGTGTTGACCTTCGACACGCTCTACCAGCAGAACTGCGCCGGTTGCCATGGTTCTCAGGGCAAAGGCGGGGCAGCAATCGCGCTCAACAGTCCGGCCTATCTCGAAATTGCCGATGATGTCACCATACGCCGTGTAACCGCCCAGGGAGTTTCCGGAACTGCCATGCCCGCATTCGCACAGAGCTCGGGCGGCATGCTTACGGATGAACAAATTGGCGCCATCGTCGCCGGGATTCGCTCACGCTGGAGCAATCATAATTCTCTGGATCCAACACCGCCGAGTTATAGCGCGCTTGTCCCGGGTGATCCTCAGCGCGGCGCCAACGTATACGACACGTACTGCGTATCTTGTCACGGAGCAGCCGGGCGGGGTGGGAGTCATGGCGGCTCGATTGTGGACGAGTCGTTTCTCAATCTTGTCAGCGACCAATACCTGCGCACAATCGTAATTGTCGGACGTCCAGAACTGGGTGCGCCCGACTGGCGTGGCAACGTACCTGGCAAGGCCATGTCGCAACAAGAGGTTTCCGATGTAGTTGCATGGCTCTCAGCGCAACGCGCGAAACCGGCGCTCTCTTCAATCTCAAAATCCGCATCAGGAGGTATTCAATGACTCCCTCATCGAACGACGTTACAAGACGCGGCTTCTTCGCCAAGATGGCCCTGGTTTTCAATGGTTTTGTTGGCTTTGCTCTTGCCGTTCCGATTCTGCGCTATCTAGCGTCGCCGGTGGCGCACGCACGTAAAGAAGGATATGAATCTTGGCTCCCGCTTGGTCTGCTGGATAAGTTTCCTGCCGGCGAGACCCGTCTGGCCACGTATCGCAACCCGATGGTGAACGCTTGGGACGGAGAGACTGCGGACATCGCTTGCTGGGTGCGCAATGTTGACGGGGAGAAGTTCCAGGTGTTCGCCATTAATTGTGCGCACCTGGGATGCCCGGTCCGCTGGTTCGCGCAATCGAACCTGTTTATGTGCCCCTGTCATGGCGGTGCTTACTACCAGGATGGCTCCCGCGCCTCCGGTCCTCCCGAGCGGGGCTTGTTCGAATATCCCTACAAAGTTGAAGGCGGCAAACTGCTGATTCACGCAGGCGAGATGCCCACACCCGGGCGCTCCGCCGGCAACGCGAAAGGGTGTTCCTCATGCGGTTAATCGGACGAGTGGGCGAGTGGTTTGATCAGCGCCTTCAACTCGGGAGGCCCATCCGCGACGTTATGCAGCATCCGGTGCCGCGCCGGACTGCGAGCTGGTGGTATGTTTTCGGCAGCGCGGCCCTGACGATTTTTCTCTTTCAAGTTGTGACCGGCATTCTCCTGGCTCTGGTCTACGTGCCCTCGGCGGGAGAAGCCTGGAACAGCCTGCAAACTCTCAATCACCAGATCACGCTGGGATGGTTCATTCGCGCATTGCATGGCTGGGGCTCGAATTTCATGCTGGCCATCGTAATCATCCACATGGTGCAGGTCTTCCTCTTTGGAGCTTACAAGTTCCCCAGGGAGCTTACCTGGATCTTTGGTGTCTTCCTTCTCTTGTTTACGTTCGGTATGGCGTTCACCGGCCAGGTGCTTCGCTTTGACCAAGATGCCTACTGGGGATTGGGTATTGGCGCATCTATCTGTAGCCGCGTTCCAGTGCTGGGGCCAGTGTTGGTTAAGCTGCTCCTGGGAGGACCAATCATCGCCGGCGCAACGCTTTCTCGCTTCTTTGCCTTGCACGTCTTCGTAATTCCCGGACTCCTGATCGCTTTTGTCGGCTTGCATGTTTTGATGGTTCTCAAGCTCGGAGTCAACGAATGGCCGATGCCCGGGCGAATTGTTCGGCGCGCGACTTATGTGCGTGAATATCACGAGCTCACGGCAAAAGATGGAGTGCCGTTCGTGCCGAACGCGATCTGGAAGGACATCGTCTTTTCCGGTTTCATCCTGTTGTCCATTGCCGTATGCGCGGTTCTTCTTGGACCTTTCGGGCCGGGCGGCCAGCCCGATCCCACCATCATCCAGACTGCTCCGAAGCCCGATTCTTTCTTCCTCTGGATATACGCCGTGCTTTCGTTCTTGCCGCCAGCAGCTGAGACACCAATCTTGTTAATAGCACCAATGATCGGCATTCTCGTCATGCTGGTGCTGCCGTTCTTTGCCGGTGAAGGCGAGAAGAGTTGGAAACGGAGACCGATTGCCGTCCTTGTGATCCTGGTGGCGGCGGTGTCTCTTGGCACTTTGACACACTTGGGCCAACACACGCCGTGGAGTCCCATAATGGACGCGTGGAGCGGCCAACCGATTCCCGCTGAGTACCTGAAAAATCGCACTCCGCTGGAGCACCAGGGCGCTCTGGTTTTTCAATCCAAGCAGTGTCACAACTGCCATTCGCTGGGCGGCGAAGGCGGTAAGCGTGGACCGGAGCTCGACCAGGTTGCGGTGCGACTCACCCCGGATCAACTGGTACGCCAGGTCATCCAGGGTGGCGGAAATATGCCTGCGTATGGCAAGAACCTGAGTCCGGCCGAGACGGCCGCGCTGGTCAAATTTCTTGAGACGCTGCATCCGGCTGGGCAGGCGACCGCGCAGGATGCTTCCCGGGCCATTGCTGAAACAGATCAACACTGAACAGGAGAGCGCTTTGCACCAGTGGTCATTCCAAATTCCGCTAATGGTCTTTCTGACGCTCGTGGTTGCCTTCTACGCGCGAGGCTGGCTACATCTTCGGAAGGCGTTTCCGCAGCTCACCACCTTGACACATCTGTCAGCTTTCGTAGGCGGGATCATTTCAATCTTCATCGCAGTAGCCTCGCCGCTCGCAGTAATGGACCATGAACTGCTGTCTGTTCACATGGTGCAACACCTGCTGTTGATGGCGGTCGCGCCACCGTTAGTTCTGCTTGGATCGCCAGTGCCGGCTCTTTTGCACGGCCTGCCGAAGCGTTTTGTTCAGGGCGGTCTCAGTCCTTTTCTTCGTTCCCCTCTGTTACGCCACCTTGGAAGGTTCGTCAGTCATCCAGCGTTCTGCTGGTTTGCCGCAACTCTCACCGTGATCGGCTGGCATCTTCCTTCACTGTTCGCGATCGGCCTACACTCGAGTGCGTGGCATGAGATCCAGCATGCGTCTTTCCTGCTGGCCGGATTTCTGTTTTGGTGGCCGGTGATCCAGCCATGGCCAAGCACTTCCTGCTCGCCCGGATGGTCAGTACCCTTGTATCTGTTTCTTGCGACTCTGCCCTGCGATGTCCTCTCAGCGTTCCTCACATTCTGCGGTCGGGTCGTTTACCCGTCCTATTTATCCGCCACGCCGCCATTTCAGATCTCAGCCCTCCAGGACCAGGAATGGGCTGGGGTTCTCATGTGGGTATCCGTAACCTTTATATATATGTTGCCGGCACTGGTTCTGACGGTCCGACTCCTTTCTCCCGCAGGGCCTACTCCCAAAAAAGCGGTGGCATTACGTTTAAGGTCTTATGAAATCAGTCGCTTACCGCGGCGTGGAGGGAGGTGAAGCGTGCCAACAGAACACATGGCAGCGTTCGCGGCGCCAACTGCCCAGCAACCCCTCAAGGAAGCGAGCTCTTTTGCAGATTACTGGGCCCTCACCAAACCCGATGTCAACCTTCTCATCCTCATTACGACTGCGGCGGGCTTCTACCTCGCTCTGCCAGCTCACCTTGTGGGATTTCCGATTCTCTTGGTGGTTCATACCTTGGTTGGCACCCTCCTTGTGGCCAGCGGTACCGCGACCCTGAACCAATATGTCGAGCGGCAGTTCGATGCGCAAATGCGGCGCACCAAACGCCGGCCCTTGGCAGCGGGAAGGATCGATCCATCCCGCGCGCTCTGGTTCGGAGTCGCACTTTCAGTCTCCGGCGCCGTCTACCTGGCAGCGGCCGTGAATTTGCTGGCCAGCCTGCTCGCAGTCCTCACGCTGTCGTCTTATCTCTTGCTCTACACGCCACTCAAACGAAAGACGCCACTATGCACTTTAGCCGGAGCTTTCCCAGGAGCAGTTCCCCCTCTGATCGGTTGGGCCGCTGCCTCGGGAACACTGAGCCTTGAAGCCTGGCTGCTCTATGGATTGGTTTTTTTGTGGCAATTCCCGCATTTCATGGCCATTGCATGGATGTATCGCGAAGACTATGTGCGAGCCGGTTATCTCGTGCTACCGCACGGTGAGCGACGAAACTCTTTCATGGGATTGCAAGCAGTCCTACCGTCTTTCGGCCTGATTGCCTTGAGCTTTGCACCAATGCTGATGGGAAAGGCCGGCCTCTTCTACACAGCGGGAGCGCTATTCTCCAGCATCTGGTTCTTGTATTACGGGGGACAGCTTGCGATTCGCAAGACCAATGATGCCGCGCGCCGCCTGCTTCTTGCGTCTATCGTCTATCTGCCGGTCATGTTTGTCTTGTTGGTGCTGCTCAGGATGTGAACGTAATCCAAAACGTGTTTTCGTGAATTAGAAAATCGCTATTCTTACAAGCTAGTTTCCGGTTTCCCGCGATCCGTCTGGGAATCATTAATTATCAGCGAGAGCACCGTCCACCAGTTGGGCAGTGAGCCAACCGCGAGGACGACGTCTGCCAGGACCACGAGCAAGGTAGCCTGGGCGACGGCGGAATATTCCTCCGCCGTGCCAATCTTACGCATAGGACGTCGCAGGGCAGGGCCCAGTTCAGGGCAGCTTGTCGAAAAAGAGATAGACGGCGGCAATCCGGCCGTCCCGGGCAATGATGAAATCAGTCCCCGCATAAGCTGGTGCCTCACCAGGGCGCCCCGATACCCATTGGATCCGCCCGCCATTGCCCAATTCCTCGGGCCCGGCAACTGGCTGATATCGAAAGTCAGGGTGAGTAGCCTTGATCGCGCCCGCGACACGATCGATCTCCTCGCGGCCACGGTAGACGCCTCTCGGCTCGTAGAACACGCAATCTTCGGTGAAGATCTCGTCGATGGCCGCGCGCCGCCGCGCGGGGTCGTTTTCACCGAAGACGTCGTGAAGATTGCGGCTGAGCAAAGTCGAAATGCTGTAGGACACGGCTTGTCTCCTCTCGGCATCGAGCGGACTTGCGATAGCTCGACCCGGAACGACTCTATTGCAGATGAGGCGAGGCTGTGTGTCTCACCGCTCGCGGTATTTCGTTCAAATAGGGTGCAAGAAAATCCTTAGCCGAGATTCGGCCTTGCGCCACAGCACCTGTTCCGCCCACCTGGATGAAGTGGATGTCAGTTATCCCCATGAATCCGAAGATGAATCGCAGATAAGGAAGTTCGTGGTCCAGTGCGCTCAGTCCCGCTTCCTTGTAGCTGCCTCCACTCGCGACGATCGCAAGTACCTTTTTGTTCTTGCCAGCCAGCAACCCTTCCGGCCTGCCGGTGGCCGTGTAACGGAAAGTCTTTCCGGCTCGTACGACATGATCAATCCATGCCTTCAGAGCAGCAGGAACTGCGAAGTTGTACATCGGAGTAGCAACAACGATTTCATCGGCTGCCAGGACTTCCGCGACCAGTTCATCCGAGAGTGCAATTGCTCTCTTATGGTTTTTCATTGTGGTGTTCGGGCGGAGAGAAGGCGCCTGCAATCCAATCGAAATCAACAAAAGTAAGCGGGGTTCTGGCTATTACCGTTTTAACATTTAGTGTGCTCTTGTAGCCACAATGGTGAAACCAAGCCTGAGCGTTTTCCGCCGAGATGGTGGCCAGGGCCAGAGTAATGGCTGGGTCTAGTGCTTCGGCGGTACGGGCTTTGAGCGTACGCAGGGCCTGCTTGACCTTGGCCCAACACGGTTCGATGGGATTGAAGTCGGGGGAGTAAGGTGGCAGGTACAGCAAGGTGGCGCCGGTGGCCTCAATCTTCTCCCGT
>Ga0137407_10000064_pt1 | contig 91284 bp, 67 predicted proteins | sample CZOMad2_2_16fung_FD_108410 | JGI IMG/M metagenome (GOLD analysis project Ga0137407, IMG submission 108410) | Vadose zone soil fungal communities from Angelo Coast Range Reserve, California, USA - CZOMad2_2_16fungal (Illumina Assembly) | ecosystem: Environmental > Terrestrial > Soil > Vadose... | reverse complement strand
TCCCGATTCCGCTCCACTCGCGGATCGCTCAACTCAGCAAAGTACTTCAGGGGATTCTCCATATCCCCTTTTCATCCATTTCCCCTCTTCTGCATATAGCTATTTATATGCGTCGCCCCTGGGGGAAAGGCGGTTGGGCTTGGTACGGCTGGCATGAAGGTATAGGCGGGGGTTGCACTGGCATGGCAAAACGATGGGACGGGGTCAAGGGTGAGGCTCTAAGCCTTGCCGCGCATCTTGGCCCACCACCAGCGGGTCCCTATCAGAAGAAAGCGCCAGTCGTGAAAAAATTCAGGTTCTTTGTGTTCAAAGGCGTGGCCAATGAACTGCAATATCCAGCCAAAGACAAACAACCCGGTGGCGTACATCCAAAGAAAATGGAAGAAAATGCTGGCAACAAAAATCAACAACGATACAACGATCATCGGGATGCCCAGGGTGTGGCATACACGGTTTACCGGGTGGGTATGGCTGCTGGCATACTGCGCGATCCACTGTTCGTTGGTGCGTCCGCCTAACATGGTGGAAAGATTATACCTCTATCCCTCGATTGCGCAATTTTCGTTTATTTCCGGTAATGGACCAGTTTGAAAACCTGACCCATTAGCAGTATCAGCGTCTAGCGATTCGCTTGCGAATCGCGGGCCTTTAGGCAGACGTCATCGCGCCAGCGATGAGTTATCGACAAACTGTACCACTACCTTATTTCCTGGCGATCCGGCGATTGCGCTCGTACACTCATCATCGCGCCGGAAACGATACCGGCGGTTCCAACCGGTCATGGAATTTTGAAGCCAGACGCTCCGCTGCTTCCACCATGTTGTTTTCTTTCGCCTTCTGCTTCATGGCGGATTTCACTCTTTCCGTGGCATGCCACAGCACTCTCTTGTTCTTGGCGTCAAAGACGGTCATTGTAATTTCCTCGGGAGAGATGCTTTTCCGGCTCGAGTTTGATTGTTCCGGCTTTCCGGACTCCGGCGATACGCTGGCCGAACTCGATACCTGCACGCTCGAATCTCCAGAGGTTATGATTTCCACGATAATGTCAGCCTTGTCCGGCGTATCAACCAGCGTAAAGCGCATCCAGCCATCCATGGTGGACTTGATTACGTCATAGGGAATGTTGCTTCCGCCGCGGGTGCGTATAATCTGCGCGTTCCGTGCTTCGGCCAGCCGGGCCGCAGGCGTCTGAATGACTGGCTTCTTCTCTTGCTCCTGCTGTCGGGCGCCGGCGTTGACGACGCAGCTGACCAGCAGGACCCCAAACGCCAACTGCAACGACAGCAACAAAGATCCGCGCATATTTCCTCCTCAAGTCTTCCACTTTCAGCAAATGCCCGCACTATGAAGAAAATATACAAGCCTTTTGGGAGGATTGGCAGTCCTCGCCCGCACTTCAGTCGTAGTCCTATTCGTGCTGCGAAGCGTGGTGCGCGGTTGTCCATCCGGCGCACCACAAACCGCGTCTGACATTTACAATGGTGTCTCGCAATTATGGCTGACCGTCTATATCTGAGCATATGGTTTCCCAGCTTCGGCGAGCAGGAGATGTTGCCGCGTCTGCTCTCCGTGCTGAAGCAGTTCCCTTACTCCGGCCAAAAGAGTGGCGTGAGCTACCTGGCGGTGCGCAGCATCGCATGGGACGAGCCGATCGTCTTTCAGGAGACGTTCGACTATCGCGCTGATCCGGAGCGCGCCCTGACCCTGGCAGGCGAGTTTCTGCACGAAGACAATGCGTATGAGTTCGACGTCCTGTGGGACCTTTGGACCCCTGTTCAGGAAGGCGACTTGGACGAAACCTGGGAGCTGCGTCCACAAACCGTGAAGTTCATTGTCTTCGGCACAAAGTTTGACGATGCCAGCTACCAGCAGAACGGCCACATCCAGGCGGATTTTGGCCTGGACACGCCTTTCCTCTACGAAGAAGTGGATTTCACCAGCATCCTGGAAAAGCGCATTAAAGCCAACGTCCATAAGTTGGTGAACTTTACCAGCGCGGTGGAAAACAATTGCGGAATCAGCGGCCGCGTGCTGTGGTCAGAGTCGGAAGACAACCTGGCACAGAAGCTGATTGAGAGATTGCAGAAGGTGCAGTAAACCCCTGGGAACACCTTTGAAACACGGAGGAAAGGAGTAAACGGAGAAAGTGGAGTTTGAGGAATCACCGGACAAGTCATCACGGCAGCGTTAAAGGTGCACTCCGCTATCGGACCGGGAGTTCTTGAGAGCGTATACAAGACTTGCTGCAGGATGAATTGCTAAAAACCGGCCTCCGTGTTCAGGCTGAAGTGGCCCTACCAGTTGTATACGATGGATTGCGAATGGATTCCGGGTTTAGGATCGATCTGTTGGTTGAGAATCTATTGATCGTTGAACTGAAGTGCGTTGAATCAATATTGCCTATTCACAAAGCCCAGCTACTCACCTACCTACGACTTGCAAATAAACCGATTGGCTTACTCTTGAATTTCAACGTGGTTCACATGCGCGATGGACTAAAAAGAATCTTGAATAACAAGTACAGACCGAGTATGGCTTAGAGCCGACCTTCGCCCGCAGGGACTCCGGTTCCTCCGTGTTTCAAAGGTGTTGCTTTACTTCGTTCTTCCCCCTTCGATTTTCAGCTTTTCTGACGCTGCCGCCTGCGCCGCGGCCAGGCGCGCTGTGAGCACTCGGTACGGCGAGCAGGAAACATAGGTAAGCCCTATCTTGTGGCAGTACTCGACGGACGCGGGATCGCCGCCGTGTTCACCGCAGATGCCGAGCTTTATGTTAGGCCGGGTCTTGCGCCCTCTTTCCACGCCCAGCTCCATCAGGTAGCCGACGCCCGTCTGGTCGATAGTGGCAAATGGGTCGCTCTTCAGGATGCCTTCTTCGATATAGGTCGGCAGGAACGTGCCGATGTCGTCGCGGGAGAACCCATACATCGTCTGCGTAAGATCGTTGGTGCCGAAGCTGAAGAATTCTGCTTCAACAGCGATCTCATCGGCAATAATGCAGGCGCGCGGCAGCTCGATCATGGTGCCCAGCAGGTATTCCACACGGGCACCCTTCTCTTTGAACACCTGTTCCGCGACCTGGCGCATGATTGCGCCCTGGTTCGTCATCTCTTTCACGGTGACGATCAGCGGGATCATGACTTCAGGGATGACTTTGATTCCCGCCTTGGCTACATTTACCGCCGCCTCAAAGATGGCCCGTGCCTGCATCTCAGAAATCTCAGGGAAGGCAATGCCCAGGCGGCAACCACGCAGGCCCAGCATGGGGTTGAATTCATGCAACTCTTCCACGCGGCGCAGCACTTCACGCGCTTCCGTAAGCCGTGGCGATTTGGGGTCTTTCAATTCTAGCTGGGCGATCTCCACCATGAGCTCTTCCCGCTTGGGCAGAAACTCATGCAGAGGAGGGTCGAGCAGGCGGATGGTCACCGGAAGGCCGTCCATGGCGCGGAAGATGCCTTCAAAGTCGGAGCGCTGCATCGGCAGCAGCTTGGCCAGCTCCGCACGACGGTCCGCTTCCGTGCGGGCCATGATCATGGCGCGCATGTGCGGTATGCGATCTTCGGCAAAGAACATATGCTCGGTGCGGCACAGCCCGATTCCTTCAGCGCCGAACGAGCGGGCCGCGATAGCGTCGCGGGGAATGTCAGCATTGGCGCGAACTCCCATGGTACGGTAGGGCTCGGCCCAGCCGAGCAGCGTGTTTAATTCGGAATTGTCCGCGGACGCCGGCAGCGTGTTGAGTTTTCCCTTGATGACGCGCCCGGTGGTGCCGTCGAGGGAAATCCAGTCGCCCGCTTTCAACGTGAGCGAGCCAACGCGCATCTCTTTTTTCTTTTCATCCACTTCAATATCGCCCGCGCCGGCGATGCAGCATTTGCCCATGCCGCGCGTGACTACCGCCGCGTGGCTGGTCATACCGCCACGCGCGGTCAAAATGCCAGCAGCAACTTCCATGCCGTGAATGTCTTCCGGCGTGGTTTCACTGCGCACCAGGACCACCGGGTTCTTGACGGCCCCGGTTCCAGCAGCGGTGACCGCATCGTTCGCGGTAAAGACAATCTGACCTACGGCCGCGCCGGGTGAAGCAGGCAGGCCAGTGGCAATTACCTCAACCGTGCCACTCGATTCGTCCAGCCGGGGCACAAGAAAATCATAGAGCTGGTTGGGTTCAACGCGGAAGATGGCTTCTTCCGGCTTGATCAGTCCTTCGTTCACCATAGCAATGGCCACACGCACGGCGGCTAGACCGGTACGCTTGCCGTTGCGTGTCTGCAACATGTACAGGCGGCCTTCCTGGATGGTGAACTCAAAATCCTGTACGTCACGATAGTGCTTCTCCAGCCGCGTGGTGATTTCGCGGAGCTGGTCATAGACCTGCGGCATTACTTTCTTCAGCTCGCTGATATGGATGGGCGTGCGGATCCCGGCTACCACATCCTCACCCTGCGCGTTCATCAGGAACTCGCCGTAAAACTCCTTGTCACCGGTGGCGGGGTTGCGGGTGAATCCCACGCCCGTACCGCTGGTTTCGCCCAGATTGCCGAAGACCATGCACTGGACATTGACCGCGGTGCCCAGATCGTCGGAAATATTGTTGATGCGGCGATACACTTTGGCACGGTCATTGTTCCAGGAGCGGAACACCGCGTTGCGGGCCAAGGTGAGCTGGTCGGTGGGGTTTTGCGGGAAATCGCGCCCGGCGTGTTTGCGTACTACCTCTTTGTATTGCGCGATGACCTCTTTCAGGTCGGACGCCGTGAGTTCAGTGTCCAGCTTCACGCCGCGCTTTTGCTTCTGGCCGTCAAACACTTCTTCGAAGACGGACTTGGGAATGTCCAGAACAACACTGCCGAACATCTGTATCAAGCGGCGGTAGGAGTCGTAAGCAAAACGGTCGTTGCCGCTCTTGCGCGCCAGAGCCTGTACGCTTTCATCGTTCAACCCTAGGTTCAGGATGGTGTCCATCATGCCGGGCATGGAGAACTTTGCTCCCGAGCGCACGCTCACCAGCAACGGATTCTCGCCCGTACCCAGCTTCTGGCTTTGCAACTTTTCCAGTTGCTCCAGCGCGGACTTGGTCTGGCGCTCCAGCGCATCCGACACCTTACCGGTCTTCATGTATTCGCGGCATGCAGTGGTCTGTATGGTGAACCCCGGCGGGACCGGCAGGCCGGCGTTGGTCATCTCCGCCAGACCGGCGCCTTTACCGCCCAGTTCGTCTTTCATCTTGCCGTTGCCTTCAGCCTTGCCTGCACCGAAGAAGAAAACATACTGTGGTTCGCGCTGCGGAACTACTGTGGGCTTGGGATCGGGATTGGGATTGGAAGCACGGGTCGCGCTCATGGGCTGGTCTCCGTTCAAATGCTGGCGGGGATTAAGTTCCTCTGCCTGCCACTTTCGCCCCCCTCCCCCTTACTGGGGGTATCCCAATCAACAAAGGGTTTACGGGATTCGTCCCATGGGACATCCCAATGGGCCTGTCTCTAAGGACATGTACCCAGCCACTCAACTTCGCCGACCAGATACGTGGGGAAGCTTCGAAATTGTCTTGCCTATTGTAGAACGGTCGTTTGAACAACGCGTTAAAAAAATGGTTGTGGGTCAGTTTTCGGAAAATCGTGTGTGGCACACACGCCACGGCATGTGCGTCTTACTCGACGCAGCCGGGGGCGGCTGCGCTCCACACTCATTGTTTTGTTTTTTGTTTGCCACGCTGTGAACCGTAACTCCGAATTATTTCCTCTCGGTCACAATCTCTGAAAAATCAGCAATCGAAGAAAATTCGCGTACCAGCGTTTGCAGCAGCCCCAGGCGGTTGGCGCGAAGGTCTTCGTCATCGACCATGACCATGACTTTGTCGAAGAAGGCATCAATGGTGGGACGCAGTTTGGAGATTTCAATCAATGCCGGCTCGTATTGTTTAGCTGCGCTGAGTTCTTTTACACTCTTGGCCACCTGCGGAACAGTTGCCGCAAGTTTTTTCTCTTCAGCTTCCTTGAGGACCGATTCGCTGAATGGCTCCGCAATTTTCTTTTTTGCTTCCTGTGCCTGACGGAGGATGTTCTTCATGCGTTTGAAGGCAACGGAAATGGACTCAAAGTCAGCCGAGGGGCGGACCTTGGAAACTGCCTGCGCGCGGGCCACAGCGTCGACAACATCATCTGAGCCGGCGGCCAGTGTGGCATTTACTACGTCATAGGCCAGACCGAGCGCATCGCGAAGATAGAATTCAAGACGTTCGCGGAAAAAACTTGCCACTGCCTGTGTGTAGGCTTCACCACTCAGAGTAAATTTGCCCTCGGCCTCACTGCCCTTATATTGCGCACGCGCGTCTGCCATCAGCGTAGACAGGTTCAGCGGCAGTTTGTGTTCGGCCATGGTCTTCACGATTCCGTTGGCCTGCCGACGCAAAGCAAAAGGATCTTTAGAACCGGAAGGAACCAGCCCCAGAGCAAACATGCCCGCAATGGAATCTGCTTTGTCGGCGATGGAGAGTACCGCGCCTTCCAGCGTCCTCGGAACAGAATCTTCCATTGACCCCGGCCTATAGTGGTCATAAATAGCATCGGCAACGGAATCTGGTTGATCTTGGGCCTTGGCGTACAAACCGCCGACGATCCCCTGCAACTCGGTGAACTCCTTAACGAGTTCAGTCGTGAGATCGGTCTTCGCCAGCCACGCTGCCTGCTGGGCGGCGCTCGAATCAACACGGAGGCCCGATTCAGTGAGGACAGGGCACAGCCTCTCTCCGAGGTTAACGATGCGATCAGCCTTGGCGTGATAGCTGCCTAGGTCTTTCTGAAACGTCACAGCTTTGAGGCTCTCTATACGACCGACTAACCGCGTTTTCTGGTCCGTATCCCAGAAGAACCTGGCATCATTGAATCTAGCGCGCAGTACGCGCTCGTTGCCATGCTGGATCAAACCATCGGGATCACCATCGGTGTTAAGTACGGCAAGAAAATGTGGCGCCAACAAACCCAGATTGTTCTCCACAGCAAAATACTTCTGATGATCGCGCATCACGGTGACCAGGACTTCTTCCGGCAGCGACAAGTACCGCGGATCGAAGTTACCAAGAATGGCCGAAGGCCATTCGGTTAGGTTCACAACCGTTTTCAATAACTCAGCATCTTCACGCCAGCGTGCGCCGGGGACCGTGCGTGTGGCGGCATCCAGTGCTTTGCGAATTGTGTGTTCTCGCTCCGATGTGGTGGCTGCGACGTGTGCGCCGCGCATGGCCTCAACATACTGTGTGGGTGCAGTGATGGTAATTTTCTCTGGCCCAAGGATGCGATGTCCGCGTGATTGATTACCCGCCTTGATGCCACCGAACTCCAGCGGAATGATCTCGCCACCCAGCATTGCCACAATCCAGCGCACCGGACGCACAAATCGTTCCGGCTTGGCTGCGCGCCAGTACATGTTCTTGGGCCAATAGATTGATGCGATCTCTTTTGGTAAAGCTTCAGCTAAGACCTCCGTTGCTCTCCGACCTTGCTTCGTGACCTGCGCTAGGAGTCGCGCACCGGGACCTGCCGTTTTGTGCCCTTCAATAAAATCCTCAATTGGAACACCTGTCTTTTTTGCGAATCCTAGTGCAGCCCCTGTCGGTTTGCCATCCTTAAAAGCAACATCAAAGCTCGGCCCGGTAACCCTCTCGGTTGAATCCTGCTGCTTCTCATAAACGTCTTTCATCAGCAAAGATAGCCGTCGCGGCGTCGCGAAATTGGTCGATATGTTCATGCCTCCTGGATGCAGAAGGCAACCAACGAGCAATAACTCTATCTTTGAACGTAATTCATCTTGAGCCGCATTCAGCATTCGCGCAGGAATTTCTTCACAACCAATCTCCAGCAGAAAGTCAGCCATCAGACGGCCTCCGCCTGGAGTTGCTTAAGCTCTGCTTCTTGCTGGTACAAGTACGCTTTGGCTACTCCGACCGCCAGCTGGCGAATACGGGCGATCACGCCCACACGCTCAGTTACCGAGATCGCACCACGAGCATCGAGAAGATTAAACAGATGCGAGCATTTCAGGCAGAGCTCATAGGCCCCGAGCAACGGAACACTTCGGATAAATTCCAGAGGCTCGCGCTTTCGCCTTAGAGTCGAAATAAACTGGAAGCTTTCCAGAAGCTCTTGACATTCCGACTCGTACAGCTTGAGGTGTTCCCACAACTTGGAAGTGTCTGCTCGTTCAAAGTTGTACACCGACATCTGAAACTCGTCCTGATACCGCACATCCCGGTACTTCACTTCCCTGCCCGTTTCCGGATCGCGCGCCCACACGATGTCATAAATACTGTCCACGTCCTGAAGGAACGCCGCGATGCGCTCCAGACCGTAGGTCAGCTCGGCGCAGATAGGGTCAAGATCGATTCCGCCGCACTGCTGGAAATATGTAAACTGCGTGATCTCCAGACCGTCGAGCATCACCTGCCACCCGACGCCCCATGCGGCCAGCGTGGGAGCTTCCCAGTTGTCTTCTTCGAATTTGATGTCGTGTTTGCGCAGATCGATGCCGATGGCCTTGAGCGACTCCAGGTATAGCTCCTGCACATTTTCCGGCGGCGGTTTCAGGATCACCTGAAGCTGCATGTGCTTGTAGAGACGGTTGGGATTGTCGCCGTAACGGCCGTCGGCGGGGCGGCGCGAGGGCTGCACATACGCGACTTTGTATGGCTTGGGGCCCAGGACGCGCAGAAAGGTCTCCGGGGCCATGGTGCCGGCGCCGACTTCAATGTCATACGGCTGCTGGAGGACGCATCCGCGGTCGGCCCAGAATTTCTGAAGGTTGAGAACCAGGTCTTGAAATGTGAGCGCTTTGGGCATGGTCAAGGTGAATTATTAATCTAACAGAAGAGAGCGTTTAGCAGTCAGCACGGTTGCAGATCGGGTGATCTGGCGATCGGGTGATCGGGTGATCTGAAACCCAGCGCCCGGGGCCGATCTCCCGATGATCCGATCCCCCGATCTTTCTTTCAGTCCTACTGGCGGTATCCATTAAACTCCGGCCGGTGGTCCGGGTCTGGATGCGCCCAATTGGTACCGTGCCGGCCACGCAGCGTGCTCTGCTCCTCCGCCAGCATCTTCCAGTTATGCAGGGAATCGGGCTGCTGGACCACGCGCACAAAGGGCGTCAACAGACCTTTACTTTTTTCCTGGCGCGTTTCGATCACTTCGGCCAGACCGCCGCGGAAGTCGTCACAACCGTGGCTGATATAAAGCTCCGTCCCGATGTAAATCACGTCGCCCTTGCGCAGTTCTGGAACTTGTCCGGCATCGCACGCGGCTTGAAGCTCACGGAACCGGGCTTCGCTGGCGCGGGCCTCTTCCGCGGTCGGGAAGGTGCGTTGCGTTTCCGAGCATGTGTAGTTTGGGGTCATTCTTTTAATATCCCGAACCTGCTGGTTTTTGCAGGTGAGGGAACCCTATTGCTACGAAACCGTTGCGGCACATCAACGCAAAAAACATGGTAGAACAAGATTATAAAATTAATTCGCAGGCATTGGCGTGCGCTCGTGGCTAAGTTGCCTTCTGCCTTCAGAATTTCGCGGCGATAGTGATCTCTCGCTCACGCTCGAGACTTCGGAAAAGCTCTCGCTCGAGATTTCAGTCCAGCCGCTCCAGCATTGCCGCCGTGACCAGTTTTTTTTCAATGTGCCGTTCGATGCGCTGGGAGAGGAACCGGCGCAGGTCGGCGCCGCGCTGGCGCTGCCAGGGAGCGCGGTCAAAACTTGTGAGCGGGGCGCGGAATATCTCCACCGCAAGAGCGCGCGAGTCGGCGGAAATTTCTGTGCTGGCCAGGCGCTTATCCCGTGCACACAACAGCCCATCCGCCAGGGGATGGAAATAAGCCTGGCTCCCGTTCAGCGTCGATCCACATACCGCGCATTGGCTCAGGCCAGGCAGCAGGCCGATGAGCCGTACGATCCAGAGATCGAAATAGGTCAGCGGCATCCAGATGGAACCGGCCTTTAGATGGTTTACGACCGCGAGCGACAGGCGGAAGATTTCGTCGCTGGGCTCACGGTCCGGCAGAAGCTGGTCAATCACCTCAGCTACGTAGCTGAGCGCGACCACGCGAGGATAGGTGACTTCCGTCGCCAGCGGCGAAGAGATGATGTCACAGGAATCCAGACGCACCAGTTCCTGTTTTTCTTTTTCCTCCCAGTGGGCGACCACGTGGGTCAGGGGTTCCAGCGCTCCGCCAAAGCGCCGCTTGGATCTCTTGGCCGCCTTGGCCACTCCCCGCAGCTTGCCCTCAGCGCGAGTGAAGAGGGTGACCAGCAGGTCCGCTTCATGGAACGGGTAGGTGCGCAGAACCAGGGCTTCAGACTGCTTGGGCATTTGAGACTAAGCATACACCGGCTAAAAAGGCACGATAGGATTTCAGCGAGCCATGAATCGCCACTTTTGCGAAGGCATGAAAAACGCGCAACCATTCCGGCTGCGCGTTCAAATCCGTTCGCTGGCCCTTAGCGGCCGAAGTACTTGGCGTTTTTCTCCGTGTAGGCTTTCCACTTTTCCGGCAGGTCGTCGAGCGCAAAAATGGCCGAGACAGGACACACGGGCACGCAAGCGCCGCAGTCGATACATTCCACGGGGTCAATAAACAGCATGTCCGTGCCTTCAAACTGCGATTCATCCTTCTTGGGGTGGATGCAGTCTACCGGGCATGCATCCACGCAGGCCGCGTCCTTGGTTCCTATGCAAGGCTCTGCAATCACATATGCCATAAAGGTTCAGTTCTCCCTGATTTAATAAGCTGATTGGGTCAACAGAAGATTTTAACAGTAATTGGGAAACAAGCAATTGGCAATTTATTGCTTATTCGTATCTCAGCGCAGTCACCGGATCCAGGCTGGCTGCCTTCATGGCGGGATAAATTCCAAAAAATAGTCCTACACTGCTGGCTACCCCAACGGCGAGCAGGATCGCCCATACGGGCACCGTGGACGGGAAATGCGCCAGTTGCATCAGGAAGCTCAGGATCAACGATAAGATCACGCCAAGAATGCCGCCTATGCCGGTGAGGGTCATGGCTTCGGTAATAAACTGGAAGCTGATGTCCCGCTTGCGCGCGCCGATGGCCTTGCGCACCCCAATCTCCCGCGTGCGCTCGGTGACCGACATCAGCATGATGTTCATCACTCCCACGCCGCCAACCAGCAATCCAATGGAGACGATCCCCACGACCAGCTTAAAGATGCCGGACATGATCTCTTGAAACTGGAGGCCCAATTGTTCCGCGCTGCTCATGCCAAAGGTGTCAGGCTTATTGGGGGGCACGCGGCGACGAAGGCGCAGAAGACCGCGAATCTCGTCCTCGGCTGCGCTCTTCATACCGGGATACGCCATGGCGATCACAACGTTTTCATCATCCTGGGGATAATGCTTTTTGTAGGTCCTGTAGGGGATGAACACTTCTACGTCGCCGGCCTGATTCAAGGTGCTTTTCTTTTTGTCAAATACGCCGATCACAGTGTAGAAGTTGCCGTCGACGAGCAACTGCTTGCCTTCGGCGTTTTCGTCGGGGAAAAGGCTTTTCTCCGCGTCAAAGCCGATGACCGCTACGTCCTCTCGATGGAGGTCTTCCAGGTCAGTATAAAACCGACCTTCCTTCATGCGGCCATTCACGACTTCCGCATAGCTCGAAGTCATTCCACGGAAGACGATGTTGGTGAGTTCGTGGTTTTTATTGCGCGCGGTGCGGATAGGCTGCTGACCGTCCCCGATGTGGAACAGCACTTCAATGACCGCATTTTTTACCGCCGGTAATTCTTCTTTGATGGCCAGGCCATCTTCGTAGGTCAAGGGCTTGCGTGCGCGCTCTTCCGGAGAGAGGCGTCCAAAGCGGATGCCGGGCTCAAATTTCAAGATAAAAATATTGTCCACGCCGAACTCGTCGAGCGAATCCTGAACATTCTTCTGCACGCCCAAGAGAATCGACGCAACCACGATGGCCACCATGGTGCCAACGACCACACCGAGTACGGTGAGAAATGAGCGGACCTTGTGCGTCCGGATGGTCTCCAGCGCCATCTTGATGTCTTCCATGATCATGTTGGAATGGGCCATAGTTAGGCTTCAAACCTCAGGGCTTCAATAGGGTTCAATTTAGACGCTTTGTAGGCCGGATAAACACCAAAGAAAAGTCCAATCCCGGTAGCAACCAGAACTCCGATGATCACCCAGCGAATAGGCAAATCCATGGGGAACGGGGTGAACCGCTCCATGGCAAAAGCTATGACCGCCGCCACAATCACACCAATCACGCCGCCGATGGTGGACATGACCGCCGATTCCACCAGGAACTGCATTAAGACGTCGCGTCGCGTGGCGCCCAGAGACTTACGCACGCCAATTTCGCGCGTACGCTCCGTTACGCTGGCCAGCATGATGTTCATGATCACAATACCGCCAATCACAAGGAAAATAAACACCACGAAGATTGAGCCGCTGGCGAGCGAACCGGTCAGCGTGTTGTACAACTCCATGATGGCGGAAGGCTCGATCAGACCGAAGTTGTCACTCTGCTTGGGGCCAAGATGCCGCCGCGCGCGCATCAGCATGCGGGCCTCCTCTTCCGCAGGTTGCATCAGATCAGCCGCCAGCGCCTGAATATTGATATTCATGCTGACGTTGCTGCCATATACTTTGCGCCACGTCTGGATGGGGACATAAACAAAATTGTCTTGCGACTGGCCAAAGGCGCTGCCCACTTCCTTGGCCACGCCCACCACCAGGTACGATTCACCGTCGATGTAAATGGATTTACCCAGCGGGTCCACGCCGCCAAAAAACCGCTTGGCGATATCGTTACCGATCATGGTCACATTGGCGCGGTGCTGGTCATCAGGCTCGGTAACGTAGCGACCAATGGCCGGCTCTTCCGTGTCAATGCCTCCCATGTTGGCGGTAACACCGCGCACGTCAATATCTTCAATCGATTCCGTCTTGTACTTTACTTTGCCGTTGCGCCGCACTTCCAAACCTACGGCATTGGCCAGGCGCATGTTGTCGCGGACGTACTCGTAGTCCTCCCAGGTAATGTTCTTGTTGGTGCGCGCCAGTTTGACGAATTGCTCCTGGCTATTAATGATGGGAAAACGCATCACCAAAAAGACGTTCGAACCGAAGTTGGCCACTTTATCAGACACATACTTGTTGGCCCCCTCCACCATGGAAACCACCACGATCAAGGTTGAAACAGAGAGAATGACCCCCAGCAGGGTCAAAAAAGAACGAAGCTTGTGAGAGCGCAGAGTCTCCAGAGCGATCAAGATCGGTTCTTTGATCGATATACCTCGGCGCGCGGGCGCATCAGCGGCCGCTGACGCGGTGGGTCCTGCGAGCAATAGGCTGCGGTCTGGGGTACCTGGTATCTGCATGTCGTCTTAAAAGGGATGCCGCCTAAAGTTTATAACCTCTGTCACGTAAGAAGACGCAAATAATAGCGAAAAGTTCCATATTCGGACGACAAAGACTTGTTCTCCTGGTTTTGGACGTATATTCGCCGCTTTGGTTTGACGATTTCTTCCAGGTCATAGAGAATAGGAGCAGTTCGTTCGTGGGCCTGTGGCGCAGCTGGGAGCGCGCTTCCATGGCATGGAAGAGGTCGTCGGTTCGATCCCGACCAGGTCCACCATCTTTTCAATCACTTACAGAGATTGTATCTTTCGGGTTGGTAGCATTTGGCAGCAAACTTCTAACGGCCTCAAGTAGTTTCTTCAAACGGGAACGATCATCCCAGCGCAATAGACAGCTTGGTTACCGATGCCGGCGCGAAGGTGTAGCGGAGCAGCGGCCCGGACATTATCACTTTCGTCGAAACGGTAGAGACCGCGTCCGGATGGTCAAATGTGTTGTGCGCGTGGATGTCCGCGTTGGTCAAAGTGGTTGCTTCCGCGGATGAAGCTGAGCCGTCGCGCAAGGCTATCTCCGCGTCACGCGGTTCAGTTGCATGTGGATTCACAACGGTCAGAGTCAGCGTCTTCCCCTGCACTGAGGCCGATCCTTTCAATCCCCAAAATGTGGCGGGTTTGTTATCTCGCTGGTAGCGGACCTGTGGCGCACTGAATTCGGTCCGCACCGCCTTTGCCCCCTGGTGCGACTTATACATGTCAAAAACATGAAATGTCGGGGTCACAATGAATTTGTCCTCATGGGAGAGAAACAACGCATTCAGGCAGTTGATCAACTGCGCGCATGCGCCGATTGCAACCTTCTCCGCGTGGCGATTGAAAATATCCAGGCTTTGCGCCGTAAGCAAAGCATCACGGAGCGTGATCTGCTGCCCCAGGTCATGGGAAGGATCCACGGCGCTGCCGGGTTTGTACCATGCGCCGTACTCGTCCACCGCCAGTTTGATCTGGTGGTCACGATCATATTGGGCCAGCGTGTTCCAGTTGGAGAGTATAAGGTACTCAACCTTGTCGCCTTCGCGGAAGACCTCATACCAATCTGTCAGATCGAAGGCCAGTGCATCGCCCTTGGCGGCGTCCCAGTCGTGGGTCCTGCCACGAGCCAGGTCCCAGGTGTACCAGTGAATCGACCAGCCGAAAACATCTTTCGGCTTGATGGCGTGCTTGCCGCCAAAAGTGTGCTGGCAGAACAACTCGGTCCAGTCCAGATCGTCGCCACCCGGACCCGCGGCGATGTACTTGAGAGGCTCGCCATAACTTGGCGTCCACGCGATAAAGCGACGAAACTCCTGGCTGTATTGCTCTGGCGTAAAGTTCCCGCCGCAACCCCAGTTTTCATTGCCGATTCCCCAATACTTCACGTTATACGGTTCGCGCGAACCGTCTTCCGCGCGCGTGCGGGCGAGAGAACTTTTCTCCGCGGGAGCGTTGCAGTATTCAATCCAGTGGTCAAAAGCCAGAGCCGGCAGGCTACGGACGTTCGCGGCAAAGTAGGGCTCTGCGCCGGTCAGGCGGCAGAAGCGCATGAACTCAGGCGTACCGAAGGTATTGGGCTCGCCTCGCCAGAAGCCTCCGCGCTCCGGACGCTTGCTGGGGGAGCCGATGCCATCAGTCCAGTCATAGCTGTCAGCAAAGCATCCTCCGGGCCAGCGAATCATTGGAGCTTTGATCTGTCTCAGCTTTTCGATGATGGTCTTACGAATTCCGCCCGTGTTCGGGACCTTGGAATTCTCACCGACCCAGACTCCATCATAGATAACCGCTCCCAGCATCTCGGTAAAGTGTCCATAGACGTTAGGCGAAATCGTTCCGATTGGCTCATTGAGCAGCACCTCAATGCGCGAGTCGGCGACCGAGGCAAAGACTGATGGCCGAGCAAAAACCAGCGAAGCTCCAAGCGCGACGCCGCCCTTCAGGACTGTTCTACGGTTCATGCCGAATCTCCAGGGATTCCACCATAATAAGGCTGATCAATCCTCACATCTTCGCGGGCCAGAGTAACTTCCAAGCTTACGCCGTGACAACTTACTGTGGCGTCGCAGTGCCAGCAGTGGACGGTGGAGCAACTGGCGGGCCTTTGATGTAGCGGCCGGCAAAGGTCAGGAACGTTGGCCAGTTCGGGCCCGGCGTATGTCCGCCGCTGTGCTGGCGGAAAGCAACGTCGCCCTCGATCAACGGGGTTTCTATGGGCGGAAATTCGCTGGCGCCCAGGTCTTTCCTGCCCAGCAGTTTGTAGACCGGCCCAGCGGCGGCCGCAGCCAGGAACATGCCCTTGGCGTCCACCCATCCATCGCCTTTGGTTGCTGCTCCAGCGCTGATGAACACCGGACGCGGCGCACACAACGCCACCAGTTCGTGAGAGTCCACGGGCAGGTCGTTCCACGTCAGCGGGCCGGCGTACTTGAGAAAATTGCCGGCCATCCAGTGGTACTCGCCGGTTCCGGCGATGTTTTCCACGATCTCACCCCAATTGCGCCGGTGAAGTTTGGCGCCACCTTCGCCTGACGAACTGACATACGCTACGGCGAAACGATCGTCATAGGCCATGGCGACGAGGGTTGCTTTGCCATAGCGCGAATGTCCTTCGATGCCAACCTGTCTGGCGTCGACGGACTTGTCGGTTTCAAAGTAATCCAGCGCGCGGCTGGCGCCCCAAGCCCATGCGCGCAACGCGCCCCAGTCATCCAGTTTGCGAGGCTGACCTTTGTTAACCAAGCCGATAATTCCCTGCGTGAGCCCCGCGCCGTTGTCTGCCTGAATGCTGGTGGGATAAATTACGGCGTAGCCCCAACCTTTCTCCAGTACTTGCTGTTGCCATGTAGGACCGGGCGGCGGTGGAGGAGGAGCAGGTGGATTCGCTGGCGCCGTTCCCGGTGGGCGCGCGGCTCCAGGTCCGCCGGGCCTGAATCCGGTGAAGCCGAACTCCATGATCACCGGTACCGGGCCGGTGGTGTTGGCCGGTGTGCTCAGCGTCAATTGAATATCAACTGTGATGAGCGCGTAAGCCGAGTTGTCCACGTGGCCGACAAGTTTCTTGGTGATCACGGGAACGTCACCGTTGGTTTCGCGCGTGGTGCTGGTGACTTCCCACTTGACCGCGGGAGTCTTAGCAGGGACCCGGCCGTAGATCTCGCGGTCAAACTCTTCTACGATTTGCGGACGCCGCTCCTTCCACCACGTCTTTGCGGTGGTGACTTTTTTTCCGTTCTGCAAAACCAGCGGGTCCGGCAGTTTGGGGTAAGGATTGGCTTTGGTTTCGTCGTAGTTGGCGGCGTTCGGCGCTTGCGGATTATTGCCATTCGCCCCGGGACGCAGCGACGCAATATGCAGCAGGCCCATGATTCTCTGGTGGTCCTGCTCCGCGGTCAGTTGCGCTGGCGGTGTTAGACCGCTCGATGCTGGCTGCTGCGTCGCATTCGCCAATGTAAGAACAGTCGCGCTCAATACGAGCAAAGCAAAGGACCATCGCAACGATTGCATGAATCCTCCTTCACTATTTGTGCCAGCTGACACGCCGGGAGTTCGGGCGACGCAGCTAGATTGTCGTCTTGACTGTCGCACTTCCGGCCGGGCTAACCGCGCGGCCTGGACTTACGTCAAACCCAAAGTGCGCGGCAGCATTACCGAAGCAAATGTTCCTGATCATGGAACCGGTCAAGGCTTCGTTGTCCGGAAGCAACCCGGCCTCGACTTCATTGCCGATCAGATTACAAAGCACGCGGCGAAAATACTCATGCCGGGGAAACGACATGAACGACCTGGAGTCCGTCACCATGCCGACAAAACGGCTCAACAGTCCGACGCTGGAAAGCGCGTCGAGCTGCCACTCGATGCCATGCTTCTGGTCGAGAAACCACCATGCGCTGCCGAACTGGACCTTCGCCGGCATGCCACGGTCGTGAAAGTTTCCCACCATGGTGGCAAACACATAATTGTCGTTGGGGTTGGAGTTATAGATGACGACCCGCGGGAGCTTATCTTCTTTCTCCAGCGCTCCAAGATAGGCAGCCAGGCGCTGGGCTTGCGGCCAGTCGCCTACGGCATCGAAGCCGGCATCCCGCACGGTCAGGCCAGACACGCATGGGTTCACGTCGCGCAGTGCGCCCAGGTGCAGTTGCTTGGTCCAACCCTTATCGGCGTCGAGACGGCCAAAGAACAACATCATGTATCCGGCGAAGTCTTCCGCTTCAGGCGCGGTCAACGGCTTGCGTGCGCGTAACTTGGAGAACAGAGCACCGGCCTCGGCCTCAGTGCACGAACTGGAATAGCAATGAATCAGCCCGTGGTCGGAGAGGCGGCAACCCACCGCGTGAAAATCGCTGTGCCGCATGGTCAAGGCATCAAGAAAATGTTGGAAGAGTGCGATGTCAATATTCGCGCATGCGCCCAGGCGGTCGACCCAAAGATTAAACTCGGCTGGATCGGCGGTTTGAATGGCGCGGTCGGGACGGAAGGTCGGGTAGACGCGCGTTTCCAGGCTGGATGCGGCGATCACCTTGTGGTCTTCCAGGCTGTCAGCCGGGTCGTCCGACGTGCACAGCGCGCGGATGTGGAAACGCTTGAGTATGCCGTGGACGCTCAGTTCATCGCTGGCCAGCAAGGCATTGGCGCGCTTCCAGATTTCCTGAGCGGAATTCTCGTCCAGCAGGTCTTCGATTCCGAAATAACGCTTCAGTTCCAGATGTGTCCAGTGATAGAGCGGGTTGCGCAGCGTGTAAGGAACGGTGCGGGCCCAGGCCAGGAATTTTTCATAGGGAGCGGCACCACCGCTGCAATAGCGTTCCGGCACGCCGTTGGTGCGCATGGCCCGCCACTTGTAGTGGTCGCTTTCCAGCCAGATTTCATAGAGGTTCTGGAAGCGCCGGTTGCCGGCAATATCCCGTGGAGAAAGATGATTGTGATAGTCCAAGACCGGCTCGTTCGCCGCGTAGACCTGGTACAAGGTCCTGGCCGTCTTGCTTTGCAGAAGAAAGTTTTCGCAAATAAATGACATATGGACCTTAATATATAGTGGTCGAGGCCGGTGCCACACGAGCTCAGCTACTGGTTCACGCCACTCGCCAGAAAGCCGCCATCCACCGTGAGCACATGGCCGGTAACAAAACTTGCCGCATCGGACGCCAGGAACACACACGCACCCGTAAGTTCTTCCACTTTACCGAACCGCTGCATCGGCGTACGCAGAAGAAGTTCCTGCGCCCGGGGAGTGCCGTTCAGCAACGCCGAGTTCAGCTCCGTACGGAATACGCCGGGCGCGATCGCGTTGACGCAGACACCGTACCGCGCCCACTCAATCGCCAAGGACTTGGTCAAAGAAACCACCGCGGCCTTGCTGGCGGAGTACGCTGCTACCTGATAGAACGCAACAAAGGACGCAAGCGAGGCTATATTAATGATCCGGCCGTATCCCCGCTCTATCATCGCACGGCCAAAGATTTTACACGCCCGCAGCGTGCCATTCAGATTGGTGTCCAGAATTCCGTTCCAGCATTCTTGCGCAATATCAATGGCCGGAGCACGCTGGGTTATTCCCGCGCAGTTGACAAGAATATCCACGGGGCCAATTTCGCTGTTGGTTGTATCCAGCAAAACTTCCAGGCTGGCTGGGTCGGCCACGTCACAGGTCAGCGGCAAGGATTTGCGTCCCAGAGCTTGAATTCGTTCGCAGGCGGCGTAAACAAGATATTCGCGGCGTCCGCTGGCAACAACATTAGCGCCCGCATGGGCGAGTCCTTCCGCCAAGGCGCGTCCAATGCCCGAGGTCCCTCCGATCACCACAGCGGTTTTCGATGTAAGGTCGAGCGCAGGATGGCCCATGAAATAAGATTTTTTGAACACCTTGTCAACGATTCGAGACGAATAGCAAAATCAAGATACCCCTACGCAAGAGGCAAGAAATCCGTAAAGCCTGCCGACAGCAGGTGGTTGCCGAGGATCCCAGTTTCTGCCCCCCCTCGGCAAACCTGCTGCCGGCACTTTTTCCTGAAAAGCAAGCCCAACCATTCTGGAGGCCCGCTCTGCTCAGAAGGTCAGCTTAGCGGCCAGCCAGACCGTTCGTTGGCCACTGCTGCTTGTGATCGCCCCGAAATTGCCACTGTTCGTAGTCTGGAACCCAGCGGTTGGGTTATTGAAATGTGGCGTGTTGGTCAATCCGAACGCTTCAGCGCGACATTGCAGGCCGAATCGCTCGGTGAGTTTGAAGTTGCGGAAGATGCTCATATCCAGGTTAAAGAAGCCGGGCCCACGAACGGTATCGCGTCCAACGTTGCCGAAGACCGGCCCGACCGGCGCCGAAAACACGCTGGGGTCGAAATAAGAGCACGTCAGATCGCCCGTCTTACAGCCCGATCTTGGAGTGGCGCCGATGATATGCACCGGACCGTTCTGGTTCGCCGTCTCGGTACTGCCCGCGGCTCCGAATGCGCCATTGGGAGCCGTGATGGTAAAGGGCGCCCCGCTCACGCGGGCAAGAATCCAGTTGGTCTGCCAACCGCCGGCCACGGCATTCAGTATCCCGCTCTGCGCCCAACGCTTCCCTCTCCCAAACGGCAGTTCGTACACGCCGTACAGTTTGAGGTTGGATGTGCGGTCAAAGCTGGCAAGCCCCTTGGCCTTGCTGGTATAGGCTGGGAAGGGGAAAAGCAGGAAGTTCAGCTCTTCATTGTCAGTGTAGTCAATGGCCTTGGACCAGGTATAAGTAACGCCGAGCATAGAGTTGCCTTTGAATTTCCGCCGAACCGTGGTCTGCAACGAATCATAGTACCCATTGCCGAAAGGAGTCAGTTGGTTGATGTCGCCCCAATTGCCGCCAAACTGGACGTTCAGCAAGCGCGCGGCATTATTTCCGCCCAAGGGGCCAGGATTTATGTTGATGTTGGCCAGCGGGCGTATGCTCCGCGATCCCACATAACCTACATCGGTAACAAAACCGGCAAACTCCTGCCCGATGGTCAAGTTAAACGAATGCGTGTAACCACGGCGGAAGTCCTTGGCCGCGGTTGTGGTGCCGACACCGTTGGGCAGTGGAATGGTACCCACCGTCAGGTTCGGGATCGGGATGGCCGTGATGCCAGTTGGAAGCGTTCCATAAGGAGCCAGAGTCGCATTGGTACCGTTCAGGCTTGCCACCGGCGTGAACGCATTGGCGCCGTTGAAATCCGATATGGTGACCGCTGGGAATGCGTTGCGGAAAAAGCGCCAGTTGTTAGGATCAGCGCTCATTCCGTATCCCGCGCGAACTACAGTCTTCGAGAGCGGACGCCAGGCAAGCCCCATCCTGGGCAGGAACTGGCCGGCGCCAATCTTGACGCCATCATCCAGCGGCACGCCGTTGTGCCCACCGATGACGACATTCATATTTGTTACGTCAAGAAACCGCACGCCACCGTGATCGCTGGTGGGGAAAGGATAGCGCTCCCAGCGCAGTCCGTAGTTAAAGGTAAGGTTGGAACGGATCTGGTACTGGTCGCGCGCATACAGCGCCCACTGGTTGAACCTGATGGTGTTTGGGTTCTGGTTCTGAATCGCTTGTCCGGTTCGTGACGGCAACCCCAGCACAAATTCCGCGATACTGTTGAACTGGTTGGTCGTGGGGGGACACGGTGGGTTAAGACCAATGCCACAATTTGGAGTAGGAGCAAGCGCGGTCGGGCTTCCGGAAAACTGGAAGCTGCCACGAGCGGTCTGGAAGGCCCCACCCTGTGGCTGGAAATGGTTGATATTGGTTTTGTTGAATTCGATCCCGAAGCGCAGCGCATGCCGGCCTTTGGTCCAGCTCAGGTTTGCATTGCTGACGTACTGGTTGTCCCGGAAGAGAAAAGGATTACCGGTGTTGGGGTTCCCCAAATTGGCATAACCCGTGATCTGGAACGCGGGTATGCCTCCCTGGAGTGGGTCCGGACCGTTGGTGCCGGGAATGTGCAAGGTATCCAGTCCAAAGTTTGAACCGATATCGAGCGCCTGAGCATTGATCCGCTGGCGTGTATATCCAAGGTTCACATCCACCAGCAAATTAGGCGAGAAGGTATAGGTGCCGCCCAGTCCGACGTTCTGGATTCTGGAGTAAGCGTTGCCCAACTGGCCGCCGTTGGTCGCATCGCCACCTGCCGCGCCCAGCGCCGGAGGATCGAAAATAAAGCTCCGCGAAAGGCTGTAGCGTCCAAAGATCATGGACTTCTGGGTCGGGATATAGTTGATCTTAACGTCCATGCTATCGCGGTTGAACTGCGCGCTGTTCGACGCAAAAAAGTTTTGCGAGTCCAGACCGGGGATGTTCGCCCCGGGGATCAGCTTGAGCATTGCCAAAGCTGCCGGATCAATTCGGCCCAATGGGACCTTATTGCCTACAAAGGCCAAACGGCCTGTTCCGTTGGCGGCGCCTGTGTTGGGATCATAAATGCATCCCGCGGTGGCATGGTTCGGGCCCGTAGTGTGGTCGTTACAATCGACATTCGACGCTATCGCGGATGAAAAATCGCCGTTGCGCTGCGCATCGGTCGGCACCGTCGTCAAGACAGTCGCCAGCTTCCGTTCCTCGGTACGCTCCCAGTCGCCAAAGAAGAACAGCTTGTCCTTCTTGATGGGGCCGCCAAAAGTTCCACCCCACTGGTTCTGGATGTCTTTTGGTTTCCTGAAAGGCACCTGTTGTTTCGTGACCGGGTCCTGGACAGTCTGCACCTGAAAATAATTCTCCGCCCGCAAAGTAGTGTCGGTATGGAACTCGTGCGCGCTGCCGTGGAACTGGTTGGTCCCTGACTTGATTTGCACGTTGGCGGCCAGCCCGCCCGCCATGCCCTGTTCCGCGTCAAACGAATTCGTGACCACGTTCACGGTTTCAATGGCATCCGCCGGAGGCACGTACGCAATGTTGGCCGGCAACCAGGGATAGGCGTTCTGCACACCGTCGATACGAGTGTTATTGCCCTGGCTCGATCCGCCGTTGACGTTGGTATTCATCGCGCGTTGCGGGTTGCCGGCCTGGGAGTTGGCTTCACCGGTTGGGGTGGCGCCTGGTATCAGGTTATAGAGTGACTGCCAGCTTCGCCCCTCAGAAGAGCTTATGGGAAGATTTTGTATTTGCTGCGCATCCAGGTTGGTATGCACGTCCGCTCTGTCAGTTTGCAGCAACACCGGGGCGGTGGTGACTTCAACGCTCTGGGTGACCATTCCGACCGTGAGTTGGGTGTCCACGCGGCGCACTGCGTTCACTTCGACAAGCACACTCTCGACTGCTTTCGGGGCAAAGCCCGTGGCCGAGATCGTCACTCTGTAAGTGCCGGCCTGCAACTCCACAAAGCGGTATATCCCGGAAGCATCCGTCGCTGCGCTCCGCAACACGCCTGTGCGCATATTGAGCGCCTCTACGTGCGCGTTCGGTATTGCGGCATTGGTTGGATCGGTCACATTGCCGGTCAATGAGCCATACAGGATTTGCGCGTGTGCCGTGCCGGAACACATACATGCCAGCACCGCCAGAAATGCGATTGCGGAGACGAGACCTTTTCTCGAGTTAACCGCGTTGCCAAACTCAAACTGCTTCAACATAGAAGCCTCCTCATTATCTTTTTCGAAAAAAGGCTGCATCTGCCGGATCATGCCCGCAGCCAGCCATTTCTTGCTTTTCAACCCACCGCGATCGGACGAATTTCTTCTGGCTGAACGACTGGCGCACCAGCTTCAAGGCCAGCCGGACCGAAATGTTTCTGAAGCACCAGCGCCACAGTTCCGCGCAGACGCGCCATGCTGCCCTCCGCCGGCCGCACCCGCGGCGGCTTGCCGATCAGCACACTGGCCGCGACCGCTTTTTCGATCACCGGACCAAACCGGTGCCACTGACGCGTGAATTCACCGACGAACACGATCTCTTCCGGCGCCAGGCCGCCCACAACCATGCGCAGCCCACGCCCGATGGCATCCGCCATCTTGCTCAGGGCGCGGTCCGCAAGTTCATCCCCTGCTTCCGCCAGCGCCAGCAAGTCCTGGAACTTCAAACCTTCCGCGGACGACGAACTCGATTCGTGGTAATAGCGCAAGGCCGCACGGTTAGAGGCATAAACTTCCCAGCATCCGCGGCCACCGCAATTACACGGGCCCCCTTCAGGGTCCAGGGATACGTGGCCAAACTCGCCCGCCATCCCGTTCAGTCCCCGGGCCAGTTGTCCATTCGTGAAGATTCCCGTGCCCACACCTTCCGACACGGAAACGACAACCAGGTCGCGCACTTTCTCGGCATGTCCAAACCAGATCTCCGCTAGAACACAGGCAACAGCAGCGTTTTCCAACTCAGCCCGCAAGCCGGTCGCGCGCTCGATTGCGCCTTTGAAGTCATAGCTTGACCATTTCAAGTTTGGCGCAAACACCACTCGCTGCAAGGCGCTGTCAAGCCGTCCGGGCAAGCTGATTCCGATTCCTTCGAAGACCAGCCCATGGTGTGTATCCATGAGGTGGCGGAACCGCTTGGCCAGTTTGTTGGCGGCAACACGAGGACTCGACGGCGTAGGCATCGCCTCCTGGGACAAGAAACGGCCGTTCACGTCCGCAACGGCGACCGTTGTATGTTCCGGACGCACGTCCGCCACCAGGATGGCCCGCCGCTCATTGAGCCGCAAAAAAATAGGCCGCCGGCCCCGGGGCAAACGGCCGGTTGGTCCATTGATCACCCACTCTTCCTGAATCAGCTGTTCGGTGATCAGAGACACCGTGCTTCGCTGGAGGCCGGAAACGCGCGCCAAATCAGCCCGCGAGATGGGCTGACGGCGGCGGATCAAATTGAGCACCACACCACGATTGATGTCGCGCGCTGTCTCGCTGGACGCGACTTGCGTGTTCGTGAAATCAATGCGCCGCATAAGATTTAATATGAACCTCGAACTATATTTCCACTCGAACTCTTCATAAATGCGCTTGCCATGGGAGAGAACCTACCGGGAATGCATCGTTAACGCCGTATTAATTTGCGGCACGAACTATATGAATAAACCATGGCGACTGTCAAGAAATAAATTCATATTTTGTTTTGGGCGACCCACGATCCAGGCCCATTGTGTAATTCTTGTCGAATCTTGCTTCCCCATACCCAGCAACCACGTTGCTCCGGATATTCCGGGTGCCCTGACTGCAAAGAATCCGGATCGCCAGTTTTCCGATAAGTGTCTTTGTCCTTAATCCGGCAGGTTCGCCTCACCGCTGATGGTGAATTGTGTTTGCGTTCCAGACGTTTTCGGCAAACTGGCGGGCCCAACCGGCTGGCCTCCGCCAACCCAGACTTGTACGGTTCCAGGAACGATGCGGTGCTTCCCTCCGGGATCGACGATGCTTAAGTCCCGTCCGCGCAAGGTAAACGAGACCGTTTTTTTCTCACCCCGATGGAAGTGCTCGCGCTGGAAGCCGCGCAGCGCGCGCAGAGGCGCCCCAGACATGCCCACATGCGTCAGATACAGCTGAATCACTTCATCACCCGCAATGTTTCCAGTATTCGTAACATCAACCGATACAGTGACGGATGCGTCAGCGGGCACGGCCGCGTTGTCTACGCGGGCGTTCGTGTAAGAAAACTTCGTGTAGCCCAATCCGTAGCCGAAGGGATAGAGCGGCTCGCCATCGAAATAGCGATATGTTCGCTTCGCCATGGAATAGTCTTCAAACGGAGGAAGCTGGTCTACCGACTTGTAAAACGTAACGGGCAGCCGCCCTGCCGGGCTGAAATCCCCAGCGAGCATTTCGGCTACCGCAGTCCCACCTTCCTCGCCGGGATACCAGGCCTCCACGATTGCGGGCAGCTTTTCCTGCGCCCAGTTCACCGCCAGCGCGCTTCCGTTCAGGAGCACCAGAACCGTGGGCTTGCCTAGCGTATGTATGCTCTCCAGCAAATCTTCCTGGGGCTTGGGAAGGTCGAGGCTGGTGCGGTCGCCCCCGGCGAATCCATCCGCGTGGATCCGCATCTCTTCGCCTTCGATGCGCGCGGAAAGACCGAGCACCATGACTACGAGATCAGCTTTGCGCGCCGCTTTGAGAGCGGATTGTCTTTCAATCTCCGGCATGCTCCACACCAGACGCGCCTCCGCAAAGCGAATCGTCTGAAAGTATTCGATCTTGATGGCGTACGCGTGGCCCGCGAGCAAATGCATCTCTTTGGTCTGAACAGTGGAAGGACGGTGCGTGGTCCAATCGTCCGCGATCAGGTTGCCGTCCAGCCACACACGGTATCCATCCTGGCCGGAGAATCCTAGCGCATAATTCCCTGTTTCCAGAGGCGACAGCACTCCCGTCCATCGGACGGAGTAATTCTTGGAGAGCTGTGGAGAAACGCCGTTTGCTCCCCACCGGAAATCCACAGTCTTGTCCACGCGCGTCAGCGCTGGTGGACCTTCGAGTTTGATATTGGAGAAATACTCCGCATTGATCCCATGCTGCGTTCGCGACGTGCTGGTGAAAAGCGCCGCCGCCGGAACGGCATTGGTTGCTGGGCCGATCAGCCCGTTGCCTTCGGCATAAAGAACCTTGGATCGGGAAAACCGTTTCTTGATTCCGGCCAGTATCGTGACCGGATGGGAAGGCGTGCCGTTGTAGTTCCCTTCCAGCGCGTCAAGACTGTCAGCATTCGGACCGATGACGGCGATGGTCGGATAGGCGCGCTTGAGCGGGAGAAGTCCATCTTTATTTTTCAGCAACACAATCGCTTCATGCGCGGTGCGCAAAGCGAGTTGCCGGTGAGCTTCCGTATCGTTTTCCGCGGCAGTGATTTTCGAATACGGCACCATGGCCGGAGGATCAAACATGCCCAGGCGGAAACGCGCGGCGAACAACCGCTTCATGGCCCGATCCAGATCCGCCTGTGAAAGAAGGCCTTGTTGCGCGGCTTTGAGAGCGGCATCACGCTCAACGCGTACGCGTTCTTGCGGGGACCCGCAGATCAGGTCGGTGCCTGCCTTGAGCGCATCCGCGACGCCTTCTTCCATGGTTTTAGCATAGTGGTGCCCGGAGAAAACGTCTGTGACAGCGCCGCAATCCGACACGACATAACCCTGGAAGTTCCAGTCCTGCCGCAGATGCTCACTCAACAGCGGATCGTTCGAGCACGCGGGCTGGCCGTTCAGAGAGTTGTAGGCACACATCACCGAACCAGCTTTGCCTTCCATGACCGTTGCACGAAATGCGGGAAGGTAAGTATCTTCCATGTCATGTCGCGAGGCCACCACGTCAACACTGTGGCGCGTCGTCTCAGGACCGCTGTGGACCGCGAAGTGCTTTGGCGTGGCAACGGTCTTCAGGTATTTCGGATCATCACCTTGCAGACCGGTGACAAACGCCACGCCCATGCGTGCGGTCAGGTAAGGGTCTTCTCCGTAGGTTTCCTGTCCGCGTCCCCAGCGCGAATCGCGGAATATATTGATGTTTGGCGACCAGACCGTCAACCCCTTGTACCAGTCGGTGGAACCATCCTGGTGCATGCCGGCATAGTACTTGGCGCGAAACTCGGTGCTGATGACATCGCCGATCTGATGCATGAGCGGTTCGTCAAACGTCGCGGCCAGACCGATAGCCTGGGGAAACACCGTTGCATTTCCGGCACGCGCAACTCCATGCAATCCTTCGTTCCACCAGTTGTACTCAGGAACCCCGAGTCGCGGAACCGCGTCCGCCGTGTGGCCGAGCTGGGAAATCTTCTCTTCCAGCGTCATGCGGGAAACAAGATCGTTCACACGCTGTTCGAACGGCAACTGCGGATTCTTGTAAACAGAGGATTCGGACGAAGCACTACCATCGGAATGGGATGAGGCAACCACCGGCTGCGAAGGACCAACGATTGCCCAGTACGCCGGTTTGGCCTGCAACTGTTCGTCGAACGGCAGAGGCAGATCAAGCCGCGTAATGGGATAACTCTTGAGCCAGGTGTGGTCGTCCGCCTGTCCCCAAAAAGTGACGGAGCTGATCTTGCCTTTCAGTTGCCGGAATGCCTGGAAGTAGTCACGATAACGGTCCGCTTGCTGGACCAGCACCGCGCCAGGAATGGCGGTGTATTTGCTTTTCGAATCGCGATAAACGCTGATGTCCAGCTCGGTAATCTGATTGTCTACGCCGAGCGCGGAAAACATGTTGATGGTTGCAATGATCTCAGCGGCAGAGGGAGAATCGATCTTGCTGTGCATCTGATGACCTACGCCATCAATCGGGATTCCCCGCTTGCGCAGATCACGCACCAGCTTGTACAGAAACTCCCGCTTCGGACTCTCCGTGGTGTCGTATTCATTGATGTAGAGCTTGGCTTTGGGTGCGACCTCGCGCGTCACGCGGAACGCTGTATCAATAAAGTCTGTCCCGGTAATACGAAACCAGTCGCTACGGCGGAAGCCATCCGGCTCTTTGGGATCAATGACCTCATTGACCACGTCCCAGGCATAAACATCATCTTTATAGCGCGACACCACCGTCCGAATATGCTTTTCGAGTCGCCGCAACAGCAGCGCCTTGTTCTCCAGCGTGGGCTGCATGTCATTGCCGTTCACGTCCTTAAACAGCCAGCGCGGATTCTGCTCATGCCACGCAAGATTGTGGCCCCTGACCAACATGTGATTAGCTTTAGCAAACGCCACCAGCGCATCCGGTGGGGCAAAGTTGAAATTACCTTCCACGGGCTCGATCAGCCCCCACTTCATGGCGTTCTCCGCCGTAACGCTATTGAAATGCTTTTTTAACAGCTCGCTGTGCGCCCCCTGGATGTCTCCCGGCCAGATTGCAGCGCCAATGGAAAAGAGCTCAGAGTAAGACTGAAAGATGGAGGGAATATCGGACTGAATATGAAGTGCCGGGGCCGGGCTTGATTGGCTCGACACCTGGGCCAGACAGTGGCTTAGTCCAACCAGAACAATCAAGCTGACAGCAAACTGTTTCTTATACGCCACCATCATCGCGCCCCGAGCAAAAGGTCGACTGTGAGCTGGTCCAGACGCTCGTAAGGTAAGCGCTTCTTCAGCACCGCATCCAGATCAAAGTTATACGACAGCAAACCCGCGGCTCCCTTCTTCGAGTATCGCCCAACGGGCTGAGTGCCGTTCGTTGTGCCGGAAACCTCTTTGAGAATTGCCTGGATCTCCTTGTCCGCGTTCCATCGTGCGGCCCTTTCTTTCAGCATCAGGTAGGTACGCATGCAGCCGCGGGCAAAATCCTTCACGCCGCAGCAATCTTCCGTGCGATAGGCATGCGCGTCAAAATGCCGCGGACCATCGTAGCCAACGTCTTCTAAAAACTTCACCAGCCAGAACGCCGATTTGATGTTCGCCGACCCGAAGCGCAGGTCCTGGTCATAGCGCCCGGGCATCTGGTCATTGAGATCAATATGGAACAACTTGCCGGCTTCCCAGGCCTGGGCCACGCCGTGCATAAAATTCAGGCCCGCCATCTGCTCATGCGCGACTTCAGGATTCACGCCGACCATTTCTGGATGGTCCAGGGTGGGAATAAAACCCAGGTAGTGGCCGGTGGTTGACATATATATGTCCCCACGCGGTTCATTGGGCTTGGCTTCCAGCGCAAACTTGAATCCGTAACCCCGTTCCATGTTGTATTCACACAGATAGTTGATCGCCTCGCGCAAGCGTTGGATGGCTACATCGGCGCGGCGACAGGCATCTGTTTCCACGCCTTCACGACCTCCCCACAGGACAAAAATCTTGGCCCCCAGTTCCGCTCCCAGGTCCATGGCGCGCATACTCTTCTGCAAAGCGAAAGCTCGGACCTCAGGCTCATTGGCGGTGAACGCGCCATCGCGGAAGACGGGGTGAAAGAACAAGGACACCGTCGTCATCGGCACCACGATGCCGTGGTCTTTGCATGCTTTTTTGAACTCCCGCACAATTTGGTCTCGTTCGGCGAGAGTCGCATCCATGGGCACCAAGTCGTTATCGTGCAGGTTTACGCCCCATGCTCCCAGTTCGCCGAGCATGGCAACAATTTCCACGGGTGAGATAGCGGGACGGACAAAGTCCCCGAACGGATCGCGGCCGCGGTTGCCGACTGTCCATAATCCAAAAGAAAACTTGTGCTCCGGTTTTGGCTGATAGGGAAGATAGTAGGCTGTCATTTTTAGATTTCCTCGGGCACGCAATTATTTGAGAATCATGATCACGGACCAGAAACCATGAAAATCCTTTACCGTGTACGTTAACGGAAGTTTCACATAGTAAAACATACAATGGCTCGTTGCAAGTTCTCTCTTTTTCCAAGTGCGAACTGCCTGGCTCACTTCTGGGCTGGGCTTACCGTTTGCGCTGATTTCCAATTGATGACGTGATAGGTTGCCGGACCCGGACCAACGTTTCTCAGGCCGTGCAGCTGGTTCGATGCGTTAAAGATCACAGAGCCCGGCCCGGTTCTCTTCCACTCTCCGTTGACCAGGGCTTCAACCGTGCCTTCCTTGATAATTACCAGCTCTTCATTCGGATGCTGGTGCGGCGGATGCGACATCACTCCGGGTTTCAACGTCGTAACATGAAGCTCAAGTTCTTCCAGGGTCGCGGTGGGAGCTTTGAAGAACGAGCGCACAGCTCCGACCTGTGTAGGTTTGGCCGGAATGGATTGCCAGTCAAAAACCGCCGACTGCTGTATCACCGGCGCCGGCTGTTGGCTTTGCAACGCAAGCGCGCCGCAGGTCACGCCGGCTGCTACGACTGCCACAATTACGTCTCTGCGTGTGATCATGCCAACTCCCGCGACGCTGACGGCGCAACCGCATGCGCATTTTCATTCATGGTGTAAGGCCACCGCTGCGGACGCACGAGCAGAGCATTGGCTTCATCGTCATTCCTGAATCGCTCGCGCTTCGGGTCCCAATGCAGCTTGCGCTTCAGCTTCATCACCATGTGATGAATCAGGCAGGCGGAGCAGGACCGGTGTCCCACTTCCACGGGCGCAATCGGCTGCTGGCGCGTGCGGATGCAATCCAGCCAGTTGCCGTGATGGTCTTTGCTCTCATAGAGATGGACTTCGTCCGGCCCAATCACCGATGTAATAATCTTCGGATCACTGGCCGCAAGGGCCTGATTATCTTTCAACTTGGCGACGGGATCGCTGTCGGTCACGGCTTGATTGCCGCGGGAAACGAAAATCCATCCCTCCGTTCCTTCGAACTTAATGCCGTTCGGCAAATCATTGCTGACAATCATGACCACGCCGTTGGCATACACGGCTTCTGTCCGGAACTTGCCGTGCACATCCCATAGACCTTTGGTCGGAAATTCCGCCGTGCCGGAAACCTCCACAGGCCCGGTGTATTCGGTGTCCATGGCCCAGTGTGCGGAATCAATATGATGGGATCCCCATCCGGTGATCATGCCGGCGCCAAATTGCTCGCAGCGCAGCCAGCCGGGACGATCGTAGCCGGTCTGCGGATGCACGCGTTTTTCGGTGTAATAAACGTTGGGCGTGGACCCGAGCCACATGTCGTAGTTCAAATTCTTGGGCACCGGCATTTCGGGTTCATCGTCGCCGGAGGGATCGCCGGGAAGTCCAACGTACACGGTTTTCAACGTACCGATACGCCCGTTGCGTACCAACTCCGCAGCGTAACGGAATTGCGGCGACGAGCGCTGCTGGCTGCCGAGTTGAAAGATCCGACCGCTGCGGTAGACCGCGTTGCTCAACGCTCTGCCTTCCGCGATGGTCAGCGAAGCAGGCTTTTGCAGATACACGTCCTTGCCGGCTTCAGCGACGGCAGATCCAATGATCGCGTGCCAATGATCGGGCGTGCTGACCAGAACAGCGTCCACGTCTTTGTTCTTGAGCAACTCGCGATAGTCGGTGTATCCGGTGACGCCGTCGTAGGTCTTGCCGGTTTTTTTGGCATAGTAATCGTTCACCAGTTTTTTGGCGTCTTCCACTCTGTTGCGATCGAGATCGCACACTGCCATGATGCGCGCCTGATCAAACTTCCACGTGCCGGGCAGATCATGACCGCGCGAAATCCGACCATTCCCGATCGCGCCAATGTTGATGCGGTTACTGGGCGCTGTTTTTCCAAACACCGATGCCGGCACGATCGCCGGGAAACCGGAGAGCGCAATGGAAGAGGCCACCGCTCCTTTGCCGGCCATTTCGATGAACTCCCTGCGCGACATTTCTCTCTTCCTGGGCTTATGTTTCATGAAACGCTCCTCGATTGAGACATCCTCAACAGGTTCACGCCTTAAAGGTCAGTCGCTGCGCCTGCTTTTGCGCCTTCAACACCAACTCCATGGCCAGAAAGCAATGCGCCTGCGGCATGGCGGTCTCCGTGCGGTTTACAACATCGGATACGAGTTGTTCGCCGTACGGCAACGGATGGTTCGCGGAATCGATGTATCGGGTCTCTTTCTGGTCCACCAGAAAAAGGTGACTGCCTCCCGCTCTTCCCGCGATGTCGACGTTCTTGCGGACTTCAATAAATCCGTCTGTGCCGAGTATGGTCAAACGTCCGTCGCCCCAGGTGGAAAGACCATCGGGAGTGAACCAGTCCACGCGGATGTATCCAGCGCCTCCGTTGCCTCGCAATACAAGGTCGCCAAAATCTTCGAACTCCGGATACTGCTGGTTGTGCACATTGCCCACCTGCGACGTGACGATCTCAGCCTCGGTCGACCGGATACTGCTGGTTGTGCACATTGCCCACCTGCGACGTGACGATCTCAGCCTCGGTCGAGCCGGTGAAAAACAAGAATTGATCGGCCTGATGCGAGGCGATGTCGCACAGGATTCCGCCGTACCTCTTGTGATCAAAAAACCACGGCGGCCGCTGTTTCGGGGTCATGCGATGGGGCCCCAGTCCAATGGTCTGCACCACGTGGCCGATTGCACCGGCTTTGATCAGCTCCCCAGCCATCACTGTGGCGCGGTTCTCAAACCGCTCGCTATACATGATGGAATAAATCCGCCGCGTCTGTGCCTGCACTTTCCGGACCTCAGCAAGCTGCTCCAACCTGGTGATACCCGGCTTGTCTGACATGTAATCTTTTCCGTGTTGCATGACCCGGATGCCCAGCGGCGCGCGCTCATCCGGAATGGCGGCGCTCAGCACGAGTTGGATTTTCTGGTCTTCGAGAATCTCGTCCTCGCTGCGGGCCGGCTTCGCTGCGGGAAAACGTTTGCCGAACTCAGCGGCGAGTTCAGGCTCTTTCGCAAAAAATGACACCAGCTCCCCGCCACCACGAATCGTTGCGTCCACCTGACTATAAATGTGAGCATGGTTCGGACCAATCACGCCGAACTTGATCCTATGGGCAGGGCTTTGCGGCAGCGCGATTTTTTCCGTGCTCTCGCTGCGAACGGTGTTGCCGTTGCCAGCCGACAGTCCAAAGACTTGATGCGGCAGCGCGGAAATGGCCGCCGCGCCGGCTGCGCCCTTAATAAACTCTCGTCGATCCACTCTCCCTGCTTTCATGATTCGCTCCAGTCACAACCCATCGGTCAACTTGCGCAGAGAAATTCTCCTCATTGGGTCTTGCGGCCCATCTTTTTCTCACTGTGCATGAGGCCGGAATGAATAGGCTGAACATTGCGATAGCTCTCCGGCGGTCCCAGATAGCTCGGCCTTTCTCCGCCCATGTTCACTACAATTTTCTGTAGCACCATTCCCGGATCAACCATGCAAACCTTGAGCGTGTGATAGCCGGACGTCGGCAGAGTGTGGGCGGATTCAGTCTTGCGCACGCTGTCCTTCACGGTGGTCGCCCAATCGCGCAAAGAGTTTTGCGCCAGCGCGTCGATGACTTGTAGCGGCTGGTCGTCAAACGCGACCGCATAGCGCAACCCTCTGCCGGGCACGAAATTCTGCGTAGGACTGCTGATGACTTCGACCTTCGCGGCGCCCGAATCCAACAAATACATCTTGTATTCGAGGCAAGCTGTGCTCTCCGGTGGCGTCACGCTTCTGGCCGTGGACGGAAACACCATCATGGCCGAAAGCGTTCGGCCATAGTCTTCTACTTTTTCCCAACGGGCCCCTGGTATCTCTGTTTTTCGCGTGTAGTGCTCGGCTTCAATGGACACATAGCCATCGGTTTCCATAAAACCGTTCACAGCGCTCCGCGTTGGTTCATGCGGATTGAGCGTACTGACTTTTACGACAACATCTTCCTGACCTGGAGCCGTGATTTTTACCGAACCATCTGCTGCACCTTGGGGCGCGGTCTTCCAGTCAATGCTGACCAAAAGCAGCTGTTCTGTTTCTATTCTTCCTTGCGACGAATTCAGAACAATCCAGGGCGCGCTTGTGCTGGCGGAAAACGCGAATGGCACGCTTCCTTTATTAAAGACGTCAATGTAGCGGTGCTGCTGGTTGAAAACATCGAATGCAGGAAGCAGCGGCGCGCTTTCAGCGCCTGGCCACGCAGAGGCCGACCCTTCGACGGCCACTCCCATCTGCGCTGTGGACGGAACCTGTACTTCCTTCACCTCGGGCATGACGTTGGTCTTGGGGTCATACCAAGCCACGTAACCGATGTGAGTTTGGTCCATCATGTGATCCCATTTGCCATGCGCCATGGTGTGGTTGTACTCAGCGGCCAAGTCGGCATCGGCTTGAAACAGCGCGCGGGATTGTGCGGCAAGATCGTTGGCTGTGGCTCGTCCCTGACTCGCGTATAACCGGTTCTTCCCTGCCGTGACGTAAAGTTCAGTCACAATGGAGGACGCCTTCGCCGGATAGAGAACAAGCTGAAAAAAAGCGTCCCGCTGATTTTCCGGCAAGTCGCGGTAGATTTCCTCCGCTTTGGTGACGATAACGCGGAAGTCAGCGGCGACCTTCTCCGCTTCCTGGTAATCCACCTGGCTGTATGTGGTTGGCTCCAGAAGCTCTGGTTTCCGACGTCCGTTGTACTTGGTGTATTTGGAAATGATGTCCGCGATTTCCCGCGCGTGGGCCGGCCCAAACTCGCGCTCCGCCCAGAGGCGCGTGTATTCACCAATTTTTTCTTTCGGCCACTTGTCCGGAGCCCAGGCGAGGTTTAGGAAGAATTCAATCGGGAACTCCATCGGCTTCAGGTCGCCGACGTTGACGATCCATATCCGGTCCGCGCCGTAACGATACGCCATGTCCATCTGTTCCCAGACCTTGGTGATGGGAATGGTGTTGAGCCATTTGTAGGAGCGGGGATCGCCGACGTAATCAAAATGGTAGTAAATTCCCGCGCCGCCGCTGCGCTTGCGTTCTTCCGCGGTCGGCAGCCGCCGGACGTTGCCCCAATTATCGTCACTCCAGAGCAAGGTCACATCGTCCGGGGCACGCATTCCCTTTTCGTAATACTCCTGGACTTCTTTATAGAGCGCCCAATCCTGCGGCACCTTGGTTACATCGCTATTGACGCGTTTGGCAATGATCGCTCGCTGGTCAGCCACGATTCGTTCCAGCAGTTCGACATTGCTTTCCCGGGACATCGGCATGTCACCGTCACCGCGCATACCGACCGTCGTAATGCTTTCGTAGTTTTTGTTGCGATCAACTCCTTCGTCCCAGAAAGACCGCAGCACGTCACCATTTTTGGAATAATCCCAAGGGCCTGTGCCGTGACGCTTCCACTCCTGTTGCGCGCGCAGCATGGGCTCGTGGTGGGATGTGCCCATGACTATCCCGTATTCGTCGGCCAGCTTGGGGTTCAGCGGATCGTCTTCGTTAAACGCGCTGTTCCACATAGCCGGCCAGAGATAGTTTCCCTTCAATCGCAGCAGGAGTTCGAAGACTTTTACGTAGAATTCGTGGTTGTAGTTTCCGTATTTCTCTTTCACCCAACCGGTCAGCGCGGGCGCTTCATCATTCAGGAAGATGCCCCGATACTTCACCGCAGGCGGCCCTTGCGCATACCTGCCCGGCTTCATGAAAAGTTCGTCTTTGTGTTGCACCGGAACGTCGGCCCACCAGTACCACGGCGAAACGCCCATTTGTTCGGAAAGATCGTAGATGCCGAAAATGGTCCCACGCTTGTCGCTCCCCGCGATGACCAGCGCACGATCCACGCCAGGCCATGGCGACGGCACCACCTGAATCACAAAGGACTCCCACTTCCCCGCGATGGACGACACGTCAATCTTTTTTTCGCGGACCAACCGGTCAATGATCGCGCTCCTTCCGATTGTGCCAATCACGATCGTATTCGGCCCGAGACCTTTTCTTTGGGGGACGATATTGGGAGCCACACCGGTCACACGCTCGACGTCTAACCGGAGATCACCAGAGGCGCGGATGACACCCGGATAGTCGTTGGTGTCCACGAACATCGTAGCGGCGATTTTGTTCTGCACAATGGGAAAATCGCCGCTGTGGTGGATGTTCTCTACGTAGCGCGTGCGCCCGATGGCGCCGGCTGTGGGCATGAGAGCAACAAAGCCCAGCCCGATGACGGAGAGGGCGAACGTCCGGACGATAACGGTGTGCGGATTCTTCATGGAACCAGGCCACAGGAAAACAGCGTAAAAACCCTTACCGTGTACGTTAACGGCGGCTCCATACTACTCACACAGCCGGACGGATTGCAAGTCTCTTTTGGAAGAAACCTGTCTGAACCCGCGCCTACCAGTTGTGCATGGTCCCATCCAGTTTTCGGTTCACGGGAAGATAAGCGCGGTGGTATGGATATTTCGCGGCAAGCTTTTCATCAATGTCCACGCCAATGCCCGGTGCTTCCCCGGGATGCATGACGCCGTCCTTGAAGGAGTAGGCGTGGGGAAAGACACGGTTGGTCTCGTCGGTGTGCTGCATGTATTCCTGGATGCCAAAGTTGTGTACGCTCAAATCAAAATGCAGCGCGGCCCCCATGCACACTGGGCTCAAATCCGTGGCCCCGTGAGAGCCGGTCCGGACCTGGTACATTTCGGCGAGGTTGGCGATCCGGCGCAGATGCGTGATGCCGCCCGCGTGCACTACCGTGGTGCGAATGTAGTCGATCAGCTGCTCCTGGATCAGTTGCTGGCAGTCGTAAATCGTATTGAAGACTTCACCCACAGCAAGTGGGGTGGTGGTGTGCCGCCGGATCAGCCTGAAACTTTCTTGCAACTCCGCCGGCGTAGGATCTTCAAGCCAAAACAGATGGTAAGGCTCCAGGCTCTTTCCCAGCTTCGCGGCTTCAATGGGTGTGAGACGGTGATGCACGTCATGCAGTAGATGGACGTCAGGCCCAAAACGCTTCCGTAGCTCTTCAAAAAGTGCGGGCACAAAACGCATATATTGCTCGGTGGACCAGAGGTTCTCCGGCGGCGCATCTTTTTCCGCCGGCTCGTAGTACATGGCGCCGCGACCTACGCCGTATGTGCTCTTCAATCCCGGAATGCCGGACTGCGCCCGGATGGCTTTGTAGCCGAGCTTCAGGTAGTGCTCCACGGCTTCAACGGTCTGAGGGATATCGCCGCCGCTGGCGTGACCGTAGACCAGGACCGCATCGCGTGATGCTCCGCCCAGCAGTTGGTACAAAGGCGTGTTCAGGGATTTGGCTTTGATGTCCCAAAGCGCGGTGTCTACAGCGGCAATCGCTGACATGGTGACCGGGCCGCGCCGCCAGTACGCTCCTTTATAAAGGTACTGCCAGATGTCTTCGATCCGCCGGGCGTCTCTGCCGATCAGCAGCGGGACAACGTGGTCAGTGAGATAACTGGCCACGGAGAGTTCGCGGCCGTTCAGCGTCGCGTCCCCCAGGCCGTAAATGCCGTCTTCCGTTGTGATCTTGAGAGTTACAAAGTTCCGCCCAGGACAGCAGACGATGACCTTGGCATCGGTAATTTTCAAATCGGCCTCTTTTCCATCATGCGATAAAATCCCTTATCGTGTACGTTAACGGCGATGGTATAGTACCACTGCCTGCCCGAGGGCGAGGCGGCTTCCCTGGAGGTTACGACCATGATTGTCGGTATCCGAAACAGAAGTGCCATCACCGGTTTTGTGGTGTTTATTCTACTCTCTGCCGCCTGGGGACAGGACCTACCGTACCGGAATGCGAATCTTCCCGTGGAACAACGCACCGCCGATCTGCTTGCGCGCATGACGCTGGAAGAGAAAATCGCCCAGATGGGAGGCGCGTGGGAAAACAAACAGTTTCATCCCGACGCCAAAGATCTTTTTGTCGATGATAAAGGTGCGTTTCTGCCCGACCATGCTGAGGTCCTCCTCAAGAACGGTGTGGGAGAGATGTCCCGTCCCAGCGAAAACCGCGGCCCGCTCGCTATGGCTGAATTCACCAACACCATGCAGCGCTGGTTGAAAGAGCACACACGTCTGGGAATTCCGGTTCTCTATCACGAAGAATGTCTGCACGGTCACGCCGCACCGAAAGGTACTTCGTATCCAGTGCCGATTGGGTTGGCCTCCACCTGGGATCCGTCTCTGGTCTTCGATATTTTCACCGCAACTGCGGCGGAAGTCCGGGCGCGCGGCGCGCAACAGTGCCTGACGCCGGTCCTCGACCTGGCCCGCGATCCGCGCTGGGGACGCACCGAAGAAACTTATGGCGAAGATCCGTATCTGGTCTCTCGTCTGGGTGTTTCGGCCATTCAGGGATTTCAAGGCGTCGGGCCATTCATTGACGAATCGCACGTGCTGGCCACGGCAAAACATTTTGCTGTTCATGGCCAGCCCGAAGGTGGGACCAACGTTGCTCCCGGAAATTATTCTGAACGGGTCATTCGCGAATACTTCCTTAAGCCGTTTGAATCCGCGGTAAAAGAAGGCCACGTGGAATCCGTAATGGCTTCCTACAACGAAATTGATGGAATTCCCTCGCACAGCAACAAACACCTGCTTGACGACATTTTGCGCCAGGAATGGGGTTTTAAAGGCGTGCTGGTGTCGGACTACTTCGGCATTGCGGAGCTTGTGCGTGTGCATCATGTGGCCGCGTCCAATGAGGCTGCCGCGAAGATCGCGCTGGAGTCAGGCGTTGATCTGGAACTGCCGTTTGTGGAAGGTTACGCCACACTGGCTGACCAGGTGAAACAGGGGGAAATATCCGAGGCTTACATAGACCGTGCTGTAGCGCGCATTCTGCGCGTGAAGTTTCTTGCCGGACTCTTCGACAATCCTTACGTTGATCCCCACTATGCGGAAAAAATCACCAACAATCCTGAGCACCAGAAGCTTGCGCTCAAGGCCGCGCATGAAGCCATTGTCCTGCTCAAGAACCAAAACAACCTGCTGCCACTCGACAAAACGAAATACAAGAAGATCGCGGTCATCGGCCCCAATGCGGCAGACGTTCATCTTGGCGGTTACAGTGGCACTCCGGGTCGCGGCGTGAGTGTGCTGCAAGGCATCAAAACCAAAGTTGGCACAGCGAATGAAGTTCTCTACTCGGAAGGCTGCAAGATTACTGAAACTTTCCCTGACTGGGACGCGGACAAAGTTGTTCTGGGCGACCCGGCCCTGAACGCAAAGAGAATTCAGGAAGCCGTCAAAGTCGCCGAGAAGGCCGACTTGGTCATTCTGGCGCTCGGCGGCAACGAGCAGACTTCACGCGAGGCGTGGGCGCCGAACCACCAGGGCGATCGTGACAATCTTGATCTTCTCGGCAATCAGGATGAACTGGTTAAAGCGATTCTTGCCACGGGCAAAACTACAGTTGTGTTCTTACAGCACGGACGGCCGAATTCCATCAACTACATTGCCGAAAAGATTCCGGCGATTGTGGAAGGCTGGTACCTTGGGCAAGAAGGCGGTACGGCCATCGCGGATGTTCTGTTCGGCGATTACAATCCCGGCGGCAAGCTTCCGATCACGGTTCCCCGCTCCACGGGCCAGCTGCCGGATTATTACTACCAGAAGCCATCGGCCAAGCGTGAATATCTGGGCAGCACCACGCTGCCGTTGTATTCTTTCGGCTGGGGATTGAGCTATTCCACATTCAAGTATGCCAATATCCGCGCAACTCCCGATTCCATCGGCGTCGAGGGCACGGCCAAAGTTTTCGTTGACGTCACCAACACCGGACGCATGGCCGGTGATGAAGTTGTACAGCTTTATATCCGTGATGAGGTCAGTTCCGTGACGCGTCCGGTGAAAGAACTGCGCGGGTTCCGCCGCGTACCGCTCGCGCCGGGCGAGACCCGAACAGTGGAATTCACCCTGGGCTTCGCGGAGCTGGCTTTCTTGAACCGCGACATGCACAAGGTGGTGGAGCCGGGGAATTTCAAGATCATGATCGGCGGGAATTCAGTGGATTTGATCGAAACGCAATTGCACGTTGTGGAGAAATAAAAGCATGAAAGGTGCGGGTGTTCATAAGATTGCTGAACTGGCGAAGGTGTCCATCGGTACTGTGGACCGCGCCCTGCATGGACGGCCGGGAATCAGCGAGGCCACGCGCCAGAAGGTCTTGCAGATCGCCAAAAAACTTGACTACTCGCCGCATCCGGCAGCCCGCACGCTCTCCGTCGGCAGCGCCGGCATCAAGATCGGAGTATGCATCCCGAAGGAGATCCGTCTCTTTTACGATCAAATGCGCGCCGGTATTTTCGATGAAGCCCGCCGCGTGAGGGGATTTGGCGTTGAAGTTCTTTACACGCCAGTCCCTGCTTTGGCAAAAGGCGAAGGACAGCGCGCCGCCGCCTTGCTGGACCGCGGAGTAAACGCTCTTATCCTTACACCCGGAGACCCAGACTCTATTACACCGCTGATCAACCACGCGGAAGAACGCAACGTCCGCGTCATCTGCATCACGACGGATGCTCCGCAAAGCAATCGTTCGAGCGTGGTGTGCGTTGATCCCGAACTCAATGGCCAGCTGGCTGCCGAACTTATGGCCAAGTTTGTGGGTCCGGGATCAGAAGTGGCCATGATCACCGGAATGCTTTCCGCGGAAGAACATCGCTTGAAAGCCGAGGGATTCTGCACCGGCTTCACTGACGACTGCGCCAACGGAAGAGTCGCGGCGGTGGTGGAGGCCCACGAGTCAGAAGAAGAAAGCCATCGTAAGACCTGTGAATTACTGGCGGAGCATCCCCATCTGCGCGGCATCTATGTCAGCACAGTCAACTGCTTGCCGGTATGCCGGGCGCTTCAGGACTGCGGACGCGCGGACCAGGTGCAGCTCATCACCACGGACCTCTTTCCAGAAATGGTGCCGCATTTGCGCAAAGGCACCATCCGCGCGGCGATTTATCAGAACCCGTACCTCCAGGGACAAATTGCCGTCCGTTTGCTGGTCGACCATCTCCTTAACGGGCTGGCCATCCCGGACGCGAGTTATCTGAATCCGGGGATCGTGCTGAGAACTAATCTCCAGCTGTTTCGCGAAGTGCAGGACAACGAAATAAGCAAAAGAAAGTCTATGCTTCGCCAGAAATCCGTCTAAGTGGGAGCACCGCGTCTCTCAAGCGTCACTCTACCTGCACTCTCCGGAAACAAGCTGGTCAACCCTTCGCATCATGCAGATTGAGTTTCTTACCATCCGAGCATTTTTCCTGTAACGTTCCGGCGCCAAACGGCACTACCTATTTTTCACTGGCGTCTCGCGCTGCTCGCCACAACTTGGCGGTAAGGAGTATCACGCGCCAGCGAGCTTCAGAACCGAGCAGCGTCTCATACCTCGGGATAATTCCGCATACGGATGGAGGCAAGAATGGCAGTCGATACGGCGAATGAATCAAAAACGCTACAAACGGCGATTGAGGGCGGGCAACGCGACGAAAACCGCCTTGCCGACCTGGTATTCAATGCGCGTCATCCAGAGCGCGGCGGCCAGAAGTTGCAGCCGAATGAACAACAGTTGGTCAAAGAGTGGGTGGAAATCCTGAACCATTTGGTGAAGCCTGCGCTTATAGCTTCCCCGGTGCCGAGCGCTCCAGCATCCACGACCTCCGGGGTGGAAGCAGCGGGCAACACGACCGGCATTATCAAATGCCTCAGCGGTCTTCAGGACCAGGGCCGGAATATCAGCTTTGTCCAACGCTACCTGAGGGACTTGACTCGTGCTGAAGTCACCGCGCTCAGGAATGCGGGCTTCACGATTGTGAGCTGTTTTGAAGAAGGCAATGCAACGAGCATGGCGTACTTCACGAAAGCCCAAGGTCAGCATGATGGAAAGCGCGGCTTCACCCAGGCAGAGGCCGTTGGACAAACCGCTGACACTCCCATTTACTTCGCCGTCGACACGGACCCAGGCGTTGGACAGCGCTCAGCGATTCTGGAATATTTTCGCGGCATTGCCGATGGCTACCAGCAATACTTGAAGGACATGCAGACACAAAGCAAGGAAGCGGTGACTTATGCCGTCGGTGTCTACGGCAGTGGCTGCGTCCTTAAATGGTGCCAGGCTGAGGGGCTTGCCACCTGGTTTTGGCAGGCGTTTGCGCCGGGGTGGTGTGACAACAAGACGGTATGGCAGGACACCAACATCCATACTTCTGGCCCAGATCACCCAGAACGCTGTGGCTGGAGGTTAGGTCACCTGGAAGGTTGGGGCAATGAAGGTGGCTGGTAGGTTCTCTGTCAGCAAGCCGTGACTTTGGCGGGTGGTGAGTCCACGCCGCCAAAGTAAATAGAAGGTCGCGGAGGTTACCGGAGATTCACTTTCGGCTCAACGGACATCCCTGGACGCAAGTGATGGTCCGCGTTCTCTCCGGGTTCCAGCACAATGCGGACCGGCACCCGCTGTACCACCTTCACGTAGTTTCCGGTGGCATTCTCCGGCGGCAACAGGCTGAAGCGCGAACCCGTGGCGCCGCCCAGCGCATCAACGTGTCCGCGATATTCATGACCGGAGGCATCGGCGTGGAGAACAACCGGCTGCCCTGGTTTCATCATTCTTAGCTGGTTCTCTTTGAAGTTGGCCGTCACCCAGATGTCGTCCAGGGGAATGATGGTCAGCAACTGCTGTCCGGGCTGCACCCGTTGTCCTGCTTCTACGATTTTGTGACCGATGACTCCACTCACCGGCGCGATGATCTTGGTGTAGTCCAGATTCAACTGCGCGGTGGTGAGCTGGGCTTTGGCGCGATTGGCATCAGAAGCGGCAGCCGCCGCCCGCGCCTTGGACGATGCGACTTGCTGCGGCGCTGAACCCGCCGCCAGGAGATCGGCTTTGCGCTGTATGAAACGACTCTGCGCTTGCGCAATTCGTCTCTGGGCCGCGGCGATGTCAGCGCGGGCCGCGATCACTCCTTCACGGTCCGTGACAGCTTCCGTCGCTACGCGGTCGTATTCCGATTGCGAGATTTCATGCTTTTCCAGCAAGCGCCGATAGCGTTGTTGATCGGCGTCCGCGCGTTTGAAGTTGGCGTCTGCCTGGGCCAGCCGCGCCTCGGCTGATTGCAGTGACGCTCTTTCAGACGCCACCGAGTCTTCGGCCTCACTCACGGCGGCATGCGCCAGATCCAGGCGTCCCGTGCTGCTGGACGTAATCACCGTGATGTCCGCTCCCGCAGCCGATGCGCTGGCTTTTAACCGGTCATAGTCAGCCTGAGCCCGATCCAGATCTGCCTGTAAGTCCGCCCGATCGATCTCCGCCAGCACCGTGCCCGCTTCCACATAGTGATTGTCTTCCACATTCGGGTTCACGCGGATGATCGTCCCGCTGATGCGCGCGCTGATGGGGTGAAGATGGCCGTCTACCTGGGCGTCGTCGGTTGATTCATACGATGCAAAGTAAAACCACGATGCGGTACTCGCCGCGACGATGACGACCAGCGCCACAGCCAAAACCGTCCACCGGTTCTGCTTCAGCACGTTAAGCAACGACGGTCTGTTTTTCTCTGGAGCTTTCGCAGCATCCGCAGGTTGCGCATCACTCTTTACGTCGACTGGAAGGCTGGTGCCTTGATTGTCTTCAGGATTGGGCGTCATCTTTTTGTGTCCATTGGTCTTATGTCCGTCAATCAGGCCGATCTCTGTTTCCACTGGATGAATCTTGGTTGCCATTTTATTTGCTCCCTAAGTACAGGTTCACATCTTTTTGCGCCGAGCCCATGGCCCGCAGCAGCGTTAGCTTGGCCAGGTTGTGGGCGAAAAGGCTGGCGATGTAATTCTCATTGGCCGCAACAACGTCCTGTTGCGCCTGGACAACTTCAAGGTTGTTGGTTACGCCGTTGGCAAAGCGGTCTCGCGCTTGCTCCAGCGTTTGCTGCGCCAGCCGCGTGTTGCTTTCCGCCACCTGTACGGCACTCTCCGCGGCGCGCAGGTCGGTAAAGGCATGGCGCACTTCGTAATTCACGCGCCCCTGGAGGTCGGCGTACTCGGATTGCTTGCGATCCACCTGCGCCGACGCGTCTTGAATTTCGGCATGGATACGTCCGCCGGTGAACAGAGGCACGGAGACGGTGGCAGCCAGAGCATAAGTATTGGTCGAATTTCCCAGCGTAGTCCCAACGCTGCCATAGTAACCGTTGAAGCTCAGTCCGGGGACGCGCTCCATCTGTGCCGCGCGTTTGCTGAGCCGCGCGGCTTCAGCGGCGGATTGTGCGCTCTTGACGTCAGCCCGGTTTTGCTGCGCTTCCTGGAGCGAGATATTCAGGTCTCCGCCGGTCCAGGGCTTGTAGCCGACATGGGTCGTAGTCTTGAACTCCTGTCCGCTGGGCAGGCCGATGATCCGCGACAGAGTGAGCTTGTCGTCGTCAAAGTTGGCTTCCGCAACGGTCAACCGTTGTTCGCTGGTTTGCCGCTGCACCGACGCCCGCAGTCCTTCGATCTCAGCAGCCAAGCCGGAGCGCACGCGGTTCAACGTCTGGGCTTCCAGTTCGCGGGCAACGTCGAGTTGCGCCTTGGATGTTTCCACGCGCGCTTCACTGGCTTGCACTTGTAGGTACGCGGTCCCCGCCGCGAGCACCACCACATTGCCGGCATCTTCCAGAGACAAGTTTTGTGATTCAACGGCCTGCCGCGATGCGCGGTATTGGTACAGCGAACTCATGTTTACGCCGGTGTCAGAGAAGGCGAAGTAGGCTTCTTGATAGCCGAACTGCCCGCTCGACCGCGGCACTCCCGGAACTTTCAGCCCGATGGCGATGGTGCTGAGTTGGTCCAGGTTCTGGCGCAGCAAAGCCGATACGCTCGGCACCATGGTGGATAATGAGCGCAGCCGTTGCGCTTGTGCCTGCCGCAGAGAAGCCTGGTTCTCAATCACACCCAGGTTGAAGCGCAGCCCGCGATCGATGGCATCCGCCAGGGAAAGATCCAAGGTGCCTGCGGTGGGCTGGCCGGCAGACACGCTGCCAAGAAATGGATTCTGCTGCTGGCCGGCAAGCGAGCTGGGGTTTGTGCTATTGGCCGCTGGATTGATCGTGCGCGGCGTTGCAATGCTGCCTAACTCGAACGATGACGTTGTCTGTTGCGCTTGCAGCAACGCGGCAGCCGTGAGTACAACCATGATCGATAAAGTTTTATGAAATGTTTTCATAGCAAATCCTTGCCGGCGACTCAGTGCGCGGCCGGTCCACCCCCTGTGCGAAACGGTTTGGTGGCCAGACCCAGGAGCATGGTGACGAATGCAACCCATCCCAGCAGGTGGAAGCAATCGAGAAATCCAAGAGTGGCCGCCTGACGGTCCGCTATTCGCGCAACCAGACCATAAGCTTGTTGTGCCGCGTCGGCCGCACTTGCGCCGGCGCTCATCAGGTACGGTGTGATCGAATCCAGAGTCCGCTGGAACACCGGGTTCTCCGAAGTCAGGTGCTGGACCAGCACGCTGTGATGAAACTGCGTGCGCCGCTCCAGCATGGTGGTGACAAAAGCCACACCAAAGCTGCCACCCAGATTGCGAAACAGATTGGTAATGCTGGAAGCCTTGTTGTTTTTGTTTGCCGGCAGAAACGAATAGGCCAGCGAGCTCACGGGCACGAAGAAGAAACCCAGCCCCAGACCTTGCAGCATGCGGGCCAGCGCGTAATGGCGGTAATCCGTGCTTAGGTCGAAGGAGCCGTATTGCCACATGGAGATGCCAACAATGAGCGAGCCCAGGACAATCATCTTCTTGGCCCCGACCTTGGGCATGAGCCGGACGACGATGGGCGACATCACCACAATCACCAACGCTCCTGGCCCCAGCACCAAGCCTGCGTCTGTAGCGGTGTAGCCGTACAGCGATTGCAGCATCTGCGGGATCAGCACCGTGCTGCCGAAGAGCACAAAACCGAAAGAGAAGTAGAGAAGATTGGAAAGGGCGAAGTTGCGCTCTTTGAAAAGCTTGATCTCAACCACCGGGTCGTGGTGCCGCCACTCGTAAATCGCCGCCGCTACCAGAGAAGCCACGGCAACGCTGAGGAGCAGGACGATGAAGGGACTCTCCAGCCAGTCCTCGCGCTGGCCTTTGTCGAGCACGATCTCCAGCGCTCCGAATCCTAAGGCGATCAAAGCGATGCCAACGTAGTCGATGGTCAACCGGCCGTTGCGATGCACGGCTTTCACCTCTTCCACAAACTGTGGCGGATCAGAAACCAGTTGGCTGGTCAGAAACAAGCTGAGCAGCCCGATCGGCACGTTGATGAAGAAGACCCAGCGCCAGGAAAAGTGGTCTGTGATCCAGCCGCCCAGGGGCGGGCCGATCGCAGGCGCTGTGACAATTGCCATACTGTAGAGCGCAAAAGCGGCTGCGCGCTTGGCTCCGGGAAAAGTGTCCACCAGAATGGCCTGTTCCACTGGCGCCAGTCCGCCGCCGCCAATGCCTTGCAACACGCGGAAGAAGATCAACAGGCCTAGACTCGGAGCAATCCCGCAGAGGAAACTGCTGGCGACAAACAGGGCCACGCACGTCATGTAGTAATTCTTGCGGCCAAACACGCGGCTCAACCATGCGCTCAAGGGCAGCACCACGGCGTTGGCGACCAGGTAGCTGGTAAGCACCCATGTGCTTTCGTCATAACTTACGGCCAGGCCGCCGGCAATGTGCGGAAGCGCAACGTTGGCGATGCTGGTATCCAGCAACTCCATAAACGTGGCCAAGGTCACGGTAATGGCCACCAGCCAGGGATTCACGGCGGGCCGGACGATGCTTTGACCGAGAGTTGCGTTTTGCCCTGCCGTGATGGACTGTGTCGACATGAGTGCCGTGTACGCTGTAAACTCAGACGTCTTAAAAAGATGCGTACGCTGTACGCATCGATGCAAAAAAATTATTCCAATTGCCGGGTAACCGCCGCGATGACCTCGTCCTTCATTCGCTCCGGATCCTTCCAGGGATAGCATCGGCCCGTAGTGATGAGCTGTCCCGCCAGTCCGTGGATGCCCACGCGGATAATCTGCGCTGCCATCTCAACGTCGATAGCCAGGCCCTTTTCCCCGGCACACTCGCGCACTCCGGTGCGCAGGCGGTCCATGACATGTTGCCCGATGGCAACCTTGCGCTCCGCCACCGGCCCCGGTGGAATCTCCGTCATGAACGTAACTTTGTAGTGGTTGGGGTGACTCAGATGAAAGTCCACGACGGCGCGGACGCAGCGCCGCAGCTGCTCCAGCCGTGTGCCCGGCTTCTGCCGCGCTTCATCCAGCAACCGGATCATGGTAGCGAAGGTCTCTTCACAGAGCGAGAGCAGCAGCTCTTCTTTGTTCTCATAATGGCGGTAGATGGCCATGGGAGAGCAGCCAACCTCAGCCCCAATGCGCCGCATGGAGACGCTTTCATAGCCTTCGCGGGCAAACAGACGCCGTGCTGTCTCGCGGATCTGGCTGCGTAGCGACTCCGGCCGGCGCTGGATATTGGTGAGCTGGCGTACCGTACGTGCGGGTTTGTGGACGATGGCCATTTCCAGTTGTCCCAGTACTCATGTTTACACTGTACACATCATAATGTCAAATTTTTCTTAACTCCAGCTCCATGCCTTGTTGATTGCCGTGCTCAGTTTCGCATGGATTTCAGGTTTATGAATCTGATCCGGTACGCGCAACTGAGGCCCGCGTGAAATCAGGCTTTGACGGCGCACACACCGATTCAAACCACCGGCTGATGTAAATTTGAGCGTGGCCTTCTCCGCAGAAATGCCGCGCCCCGGACGCGTTTGCGGCTTCAGAGTTCCATTTAATAACGGTGAGGTCCTGATTTCCGCATTGAATCACAAACCAGTGCATGGGGTTGCTGGTTACTGTCCCGCAAATTTCGCAACGGTATTCCCGTATCGACGTCATATGCTCCCTATTGTAAAACCTAACCGGCCGTCGTATCCGGCCAGGCGCATTCACCCCATAGGCCTCCTTACTTACGATTCCGGTATGGCCTGCAAGAGATTTTTGCGGCCTATTGAAAAAGAACCCGGTTGATTTCCGCAGCCATGCTGGTTGCCAGCGCGTCAACATCATCTGCTTTGCCTTTGACGGTGAGATGAGAGATCTCCTGGCCATCGCGGACCAGAACAATGGTCACATTCACGCTATTGCCTTCTACCGTGTAGTCGCCGCTGGGGCTCACTGCTCCGGGGAAATCATCCTGGTCCATGTAAATCGCGGAGCTTTGATTTGATGGACCGCGCGTTGCGGCGTAACTCTGGTTGCGCAGACTCTTCTGTAAAGCATCATTCAGGCGGAGATTGTCCCGGTGCATTTGCAGGTTCAAAAATACCGGGCGCAACAGGAGAGGCTTGGCGGTTGCCAGCGGAATCGCCGTCCGGTCTTCCAGCAACAACTGGCCGATATCGAAGCTGGCTCCGCCCGGCATTGCGATCCGGGGCTGCTGGATCCCCCCAATATTCTTGGCCAACTCTGGAACGTCATCGGCCACTTTCTGGAAAAGATTGGACACGTCCACGAACTGGCCTTCGCGCAGCGCCGTTCCCTTCATCCCTTTCAGTAAGGCGTAAGTAAGCAATCCTTGTCCGAACTGGCTGGCCTCGTAGCTGGATGCGTCCGCGGTTGCGCCCATCAGTACATAGAAACCGGTGCGGTCCTTGAGTCTCTCAATCGCGCGAATCTGGTCTCCCGGCACGCCACGCTTTTCGATCAGGCGTCCCTCGATCACCCCTGCGGCACAGGTATCCACCATCATCACTTTGTGCAGCGCCGGAACTTTCTTGATCCATTCCACCAGCTCTTCATCGCTCACCGCCGACTCCAGCCGCACCGTTGGATCAACAAGGTTTAAACTCCGCGCTTCAGCGGTGGGATAGGCATACATGCCTTGAACGGCCACTCCATGCCCGGCCAGATACACCACAAAAACATCTCCGGGCCGGGCTTTTGCTGCTGCATCAAAGGCTTTTTTTAGATTTACCTTTGTTGCTGCCTCTCCTCCGCTGGCGGCCGGGCTGGTCAGCAAGGTGAGATGCACGTGACTGGCGCCGAACAGCCGGTTCGCGCCAAGATTGAGCGCGCGCGCCATCTCCTCTGCGTCTTTGGCGGCGAAGCGAAGCTGTATATCAGGAGAGGAATACTCCGAAATGCCGGCGACAATCGCATAAAATTCAGGTGGGGCCAGGTCCTTGGCGCCGCCGGGTTCCCAATCTACGGTGAAACCCCGGCTGGAAAGATATCCTTCAGAGTTCCAGGCAACCACACGAATCTCATTGGGTTCTCCACTCTTCACGTGGGCACCGGCAAGGTCCACGGTCAAAGAGCCATCTGACGACATCTCAGGTTTTGGCCCACGGGCGTCCGCCTGGAACTCCATGCCATTCACAAACACCTGCACACGCCCAATCCCGCCGCCCAGGTCCGCAAGCTTCAGTTTGAGCTTCGTGCTCCCAGGAGGCGGCGCTTCTGCGCTTACCTTGGGATAGAGCTTTACATCGTTGAAGGCGGCAACATCATGAAGAGGTTCTTTGTTCAGGCCAAGAATTTTGCCGAGTAGACCAGGCTCATAGTAACGTTCCTTGAGCTGGACCAGCTCAAGGGTGTTCAATCCCACGGCCCAGTGCATCAGCTCCATTCCGCGGGGCGAAGCGTCAAACCTGCCGGTTGGATCCAACACCGCCCAGTCGTCCTGGTCGAGGAGGAAGAGCGTGCCGAGTTCGCGACCGCTACTCACCTCCCACAGCGCGATGCGGCCTTGATCATCTCCCGCGGCCAGGGTGTGGCCGTCAGGGCTGAAGGCAAGGGCAGTGATGGATTCATCTCCGGAAAAGGCCCGCAGTTCATGGCCAGTCGCCGCGTCCCAAATGCTGATCTTAGTGTCGGGTGTGTGGCTGACCTCATTGAAACCACTGACGACGGAAGCTGCTTGTTTGCCATCAGAACTGAATACCGTCACGAGCCGGTCAATTTCCTGCAATCGAGCAATCAACTTTTTGGTCGACACGTTCCAGATGCTGTCACATGATGCCAGAGTGCGGCCATCCGGACTGAACGCGATTGCCTGCGGAGGGCAACTTGCACCCAAACCCGGCACTAGTCCGGTTGGGTAAATATTGATTCCGCGCACAATTCTTTGGGCCGATAAATCCCATAGATAGCCTTTCGAAGACATCCTCTTGCCGTCAGGACTGAAGACCACCGAGTCATCACCACTAGGGTTCTTGAGCGACTGAAGTTCTTTTCCTGTGGCAACATCCCAGGACTTAATCGTGTAATCCGATCCACTCGATATCAAGGTACGAGCGCCGGGGCCGAACGCCACGGAGCGAACCGAGCCGGAATGGCCCGGAAAAGACCGCAGTTCTTTTCCAGTAGCAACGTCCCAGAGCGTAGCCGCATGATCATTAGCTCCAGCCAGCACACGGCCCTCGGGATCAAAGGCCGTGGAACAGAGTGTGCCGGCTTTGGCTGGCTTTACTTCGATGAGATGTTCGCGTCCTCCGACCGTGTCCCAGAGTTTGATCCTGCCATCCATGGTCCTGGCGGCCAGGGCCCGGCCATGCGGATCCACGGCAAGCCCGCAAATTTGCGCTCTGTGGTCGGCCAAGGTGCGCAGCTTATTTCCGCTGGATGGGTCCCAAAGGCTGATGTTCTCGTCAAACCTGCTGGCAGCCGCCAGGTGGCCATCGGCGCTGAATGCGATGGTGCTGATTGTTGCTGAGTTTTCCAAAGTCCGCAGCTCGCGCGCGGTGGTCGCGTCCCACAGCTTGAGACCGCAGCCGCCTGTCGCCAGGGTGCGGCCATCAGGGCTGAAAGCTACATTGCTGAAGGTGGCACAATCGTCTTCTCCCTGGTCGATGAGCCCTGACAATCTGGGCGAACCAGACAGGTCCCAAAGCCTGATCCTGATGTGCCCATCCTCATCAATATTTACTGTGGCCAGAGCCTGACCGATCGGGCTGAAGGCAACATGCAAACCGTTTTGTCCGCTCAAAGTGCGAAGCGACTGGCCGCTCGCCACATCCCAGAGCTTGATCGTTAAGTCCTGGCTGCCTGATGCGAGGACCTTGCCGTCTGGGCTAAACGCCACGGAAAAAATCCGGTCCTGGGGGAGATCACTGTTCGTCAGGGTCTTTATTACCTGCCCGTTCGGCACGCTCCAGAGCTTGATTGTTGCATCGTAGCTACTGGAGGCAAGAATCTGGCCATCAGGGCTGAAGGCCACCGAGGAAATTTGTTTTGTGTGTCCTGTAAGGGTCCTTAGCTCACTCGCACTGTTCAGGTCCCACAGTTTGATTGTCGAATCATACCCGCCCTCGGCCAGGATGCGGCCATCGGGACTGAAGGCCACTGAGCTAACCGAAGCGTTGTGCCCACCCAAGGTCCGCAATTCGCGCCCGCTGGCGATGTCCCAAAGCGCAGTTCCCTGGTCACCTCCGCTTGAAGCCAAAATCTTTCCATCCGGGCTGAAGGCCATGGACGCAACCAGGCCGGGACCGGTATCGAGGACGAGCTGGGGTTTCTGTGCCTGGGCCGCATGGGATAATGCCATAGCGATCAGGGCAACAAACAGAACCACCGCGCGCATGGCACGCTGACCGGTTTTGCCGCTTGCGAGCGCCATCATGATGTTTCTTTTCCTCCGCGATGCTCTTGCTGGAATTTTGAGAGCGAAGACCCTGGCAATGTTGCAAGGCACAACGGCAAGGCCAACCATCACCCGATCCTAGTCCCCGGACTCGCATCGTCGTGAGAGACCATTTTAAGCCGTCGAAATTTCTGCCGGCGGATCGTGCTAAAAAACAATTTTCCTCATCTTTCCTCATCCAGGTTTCTTGCCGCCAAGGACCTGCTCTGCGCAAACTTAAGAATGATGCATCCGCCGCTAACCACCGCCTGTCAAAAGCGTCTCATAAATCACTGTGAGACGTGTGGTTCGTTGGCCGGGAAACAAAAGTACGGGTTATACTTACTGTTCCCGTAGCTTCTCCGTCGACGCAGCCCTCTTGGCTGATGGTCGAGCAAAAATGGACACAGGCCTTACCGAATTGCAATGAGGGCACAGACCTTGCCCGGCTATAAGAAAGAGTTTGGCTTTTAATCTTTATGCCTTTTGTTGCTCGATCAACCTCGGCCCACCCAACACCGGACCAGGGTCCGCATGGAAGCCTCAGCAACCGTGAACTCGTTGGCGAGTGCCTGAAAGGGATGGCGGCCGAGGCGTGGGAAGAATTTGTGCGGCGCTTCCAGCCGTTGATCTCAGGTGTAACGGCGCGGGTAGCGCGCGATTTCGGAAATGTGACACCCGGGCTCATCGACGATCTTACGCAAGATGTCTATCTCAAACTTTGCGCCGATGGCTTTCGCTTGCTGAGAGAATGCCAGATGCCGCACGAAAATTCCATTTTTTCTTATCTTAAGTTTGTGGCTGCCAGCGTTGCCCACGATCACTTCAAGGGACTGCATGCGCACAAGCGGCGCACGGATTTGTATGCGGAAGAATTACAGGAAGCAGACGTTCAGGCAACGGCCAGATCAGAAAAATGGTCTTCGCCCGCGGAAGAAAGATTGCTCCTGGGCAAGATTGAAGAGGTTGTGGAAGAGATTACCAAGGGAGCCAATGCGGAACGGGACCGGATGGTCTTCTGGCTTTATTACCGGCAAGGCCTTACCGCCAATGCCATAGCGGCCATTCCGGCGCTGAATCTGACCCAAAAAGGGATTGAGAGCCTGTTAGCGCGGGTTACAGCCGCGTTGCGCAAGCAGCTTCAGAGAAAAAAGAAGATAAAACAGATTCCCTCGAAGGCTTAAGAATGATTTTGGCGTCTTTTTAGGAGAATAACGACTTGGAGAATGGGCACTTAAGCGAAGCGGAGATCGAACAGATCTTATCGTCCAAGGCTTCTCCCGGTGAAGGGGAACCAGAGACGGACATTCTTGCGCATTCACGGGAATGCCCGGAGTGTGCGGAGCAGCTTAATGACTATGCAGACATTCATCGGGAGATTGAGTCGTTGAAGGAACTGAGCATCAACGTGGACCAAGCCCCGTGCCCAAGCACAGAGCTGTGGATCAAGCTTGCGACCGGCGTCATGGACCAGCAGCAGGCCATGCAACTTGTAAACCATGCCTGCACCTGCCGGAGCTGCGCTGAAGAGTTGACCCGAGTCCAGGGATATGTTGCCGATGAACCGGAGCAGGTCCCCGGGCTTGAGAGTGCAACTCCACAGTGGCAGCGGGCGGTCGCACGGATCATGGCTGCGCATCCTCCGGCGTCTAAGGAGAAGAAGGTACCTCGCTTCCGGCTTTTTTGGATCTCCGCCACCGCTGCTGCTGTTGCGGCCGTTTTGGCTGTAGGATTTCTATATTTCGCACGGTCGCGGAATGTTGACCAACTACTGGCCCAGGCTTATGCCCAGAACCGCACTCTGGAACTGCGATTTTCCGGGGCCCAGTATGGTCCGGTCCGGATTGAACGCGGTAGCAATGGCCAGTCGATTCTGAACCAGTCGCCAGCGCTCTTAGAGGCATTGCCCTTGATTTCTCAGCGACTGGCAAAAGAGCCCAACAATCCCGTATGGCTGAATGCAAAAGGACGGGCTGATCTGCTGGGAAGAAACTATGAGGCTGCCATCCAGAGTTTTCAGAAAGCGCTGGAGGTGCAACCCGATTCTCCTTTGCTGCTGACAGACGCCGCATCCGCGTATTTCGAACGCGCCCAGATTGCCGACCGGCCTGAAGATTACGGAAAGGCCATTGAATTACTGAGCCAGGCCCTGGCCAAAAACCCGGATGATCCCGTTGCTTTGTATAACCGGGCTTTGGTGGACGAGAAGATATTCTTGTTTCACCAGGCGGTTGAAGATTGGACGCATTACCTGAAAATTGCCCCCAAGGGCGAATGGGCCGATGAAGCGACCCAGCATCTTGATGCCGTTCGCAAGAAGCTGGCGGAACAGAAAGCCAGAGCGGCGGAACCTTTGCTTGATCCGGACACGCTGTTTCGTGAAACAGCCAGCAACAACGGGCAAGCCGGTGATATTCTTGACCGCCGGTCGGAAGAGTACCTGGACCGGGCCATCCGAAAGTGGCTCCCCATTGCTTTTCCGAAGAGCGCGGATTTGGCCGGCAGCGCTTCCATTTACGGCAGCCGTCTTCATACTGTCTCGTTTTCGGGAGCTGCGGCGAATATTTTGCAATCAGCTGGGCCGCAAACGAGAGACTCCCCGCAACCTCCGTCCGAATCCTCTTCTACGCGCCTCGCCTTGCGTACCCTGGCTGAGGTGCTGAAGATGAGACACGGAGATGAATGGTTGTCCGATCTCCTGGAAGCTTCCCACTCGCCTTTCCTGGTTCCCGCCGTCCATGCCCTCGCAGAAGCAACAGATGCAAACGCTACCGGTAATTTTGACCTGGCGCGACGCAAGTCGAACGAAGCTATCCTGCTTTTTCGACGCAGTAGCAACGTAGCCGGGACATCTCGCGCACTCTATGAGATGGTGTACGCGCTGGAGCGCACGGAATTGGGCAAACGGTGCCTGGTTGCGGCGCTTCCGCTGGCCAACGATCTTTCCGCGCATCGATATCCCTGGATTCAGGTGCAGCTCGGCGTGGTGCGAGCAAGTTGTTGGGCGCAAATTGGGCAGTTTGACGGGGCGGCAACGTCCTTGAATGAAGCCCTGGCTCGGGCCGAGAAGTCAGCTTACGGAGCTCTCTATCTGCGGGCGCTGGGTATTGCCGCAAGCCTGCTGACGTCCCAGGGCAACGGCGCAGCGGCCTCGTCGATGGACCTGCGCGGTTTGGCACACTACTGGAACGGCTCGTATCCCCCGATGCGCGCCCACCAGTTTTACTCAGACCTGGGATTTCCAGCCCACGAAACAGGCAAATGGAATTTCGCCCTCGCCCTGGAAAAAGAAGCAACCAGCACAATCTCTTTGACCGAACAGCGATTGGGAGAAGCCCTTACCCGCCAGAGGCTGGCCAAGGCTGCTTTTATGGCGGGCGATCAAAATCTTGCCGCCGCGGAGTTCAATCGGGCCAAAGATCTCTTCGCGGCTCTACCGCCCAGCAAAGCCATGCAGGCCTGGCAGGCGTCGGAGGAGATTGAACTGGCCAAGCTGGAAGCGGACCGGGGAGAGGTTGATCAATCGTCGGCGCATCTGTTGGACGCTCGCAAACAACTGCCGCAGATTGTGAATTATTTTATTGCGCTCCACTTCTATCAAACATTCGGCGAGCTCCAGAGCTTGAAAGGAAACAGAAAAGAAGCCGAGCAGGCATTACGATCAGCGGTTACGGCATCCGAATGGGGGCTGACATCATCGCGCACCGAGCGGGAACGAATACGCTGGGCCCGTGAAGCAGGGCAGACCTATCGGGACCTGGCGGAGATTTATTGGCGATCAAACGACGCGGAAAAGGCGCTTAAGGTATGGGAGTGGTATCGCGGCGCAGCGGTTCGGAACCGCGCCGGGCCGTCCTTGTTGAGCAATGCCGCCGATGCCCGCTTGCAATCGAGCGATATAGATTTTGCTGGCCTTGAATCCGGGCCTCCATTGCCTTTCATGGAGCGGATTCTTGGGGATCCCATGGCGTTCCATCAGATCACGGTGGTCTCGTATATGCAGTTGGCATCCGGCCTGGCTGTATGGGTGTTTGACGATCGCGGCATTACCGCCAGATGGATCGCCGTGGCGCCGCAGAAGTTGGGACGGCTGGCCCGCCACTTTCGCGACGAATGCGCCGACCCCAACTCGGATTTGACCGTCCTTCGCCAGGATGCGCGCCAACTCTACGACTTGCTGATCGCTCCGGTGTCAGACCATTTATCATCGCAGCGCGTTCTTGTGATCGAGCCCGACGATGTTATCGCTGAGGTCCCGGTGGCGGCCCTGTTGGAGCCATCGGGCCGGTATCTGGGAGATGTTTATCCACTCGTCTTTTCGCCAGGAGTGCTCTACCAGCAGCACCTTCGTAGTGCACAGAATTTCACGCCGCGCCAGCGCGTCCTGGCGATTGGATCACCGGCGTTAGGCGGAGAGCTTGCCGCCAATCTTGGACCGCTTGACGACGCCGCGGATGAAGCCCAGTATGTGGCGGCGAAGTTTACAACAGCAACTGTCTTTACAGGCGGCCAGGCTTCCCTGAGCAATGTGCGGCGTGAGTTGCCGCGGGCAGCCATCTTTCATTTTGCCGGACACGCCGTGGCCAATGCCGAAGAGCTGGGCCTGATGCTGGCCGGCCCACACTCTCCCGATGCTCAGGCCAGAACAACCGCTGTTTTGAATGTTTCAAACCTGACCACGATTGACTTGCAGAAGCTCCAGCTTGCTGTGTTGTCGGCGTGCTCCACCGCTACCGGCGATGAGGATGAGCCGCGGGACCCGGAAAACCTGGTTAGAATCTTTCTTCGCGCCGGCGTGCCCCACGTGGTTGCCAGCCGATGGGATGTGAATTCATCGACTACGGCAAGATTTATGCGCGTTTTTTATGATCACCTGCTTCTGGACCATGGGTCCGTGCCTGGCTCGTTGCAGGCTGCCGGCGTGGAACTGCGCGGACGGGCCGAAACTGCTCATCCTTATTATTGGGCTGCTTTTAGCGCCTTCGGACGTTGAAAAATAATTTTTGCGGGCCCTTTATACTTTCCGCAAGGGAATTGCGATGTAGCTTTCGTCCTTGCCTTACAGCCGTTGCCTACAAACTTGGTTACGGAAAGGCCCAGAACTTCATGACACTAATTTAGAGATCCACTACAAATCAGGAGGTTGAGTAAATTTATGAAAGACCCGTTCTCACGTCGCGCGCTTCTCAAAGGATGCGCCGCATTTTCCTTAGGGTCGGCCCTCGCGCCTCTCCAACCGCTATTTTCCCAACCCAAAAAATCTTCAAGGAGCGTGCCTGGAACCACGCTTTATCTCTGCTGTCACGGTCTCTTCGCTTTTGTTCTTCGCCAAGACCATATCCTTCTTCTTACCCCGCGCATTGACGAACATAAATATCTTGCCGGAACCTGGCGCAGCGAAAAAGATATGAAAAAAGGCGGCTCCTATTCCTTGCTGGGATCAAGCAAGGGTGAATATTCCAACCGTCGCCCAGTGATCAGTAAGGACAACCTGCACCTGTCAGGCATCAAGGACATCGACCTTGCAAGCAGCTTTTGCCAGATCAAGCTGCCATTTCCCGAGCAATTCATCTCTCTGCGGCATGTTCAAGCTTCGTTTACCGGTAAGAGTTTTGCCGCTGCCAACGCGCCTTCAGCATCCACTTTTCCGCTCCTTCAGGTATTGAAGTATGAAATGCCCGACCCGCAAAATTGCAGGTTCGAAGGACTCGACCAGCCGTGGAAGCCGGACCCGCATGCCGCAATCCAGCAAATGCACATCTTCGCGGAGCCGCCAGACTTGGTCCCTGGCGATCATGCAAGCCGGGCGTTCGATGCCCTGGTGCAGATTTTTCCCGGCGTCGAGCTGACCCTGAAGCCGGGCCGCGGTCTGGCGCCGTGTCCCCACAAGGAACCGGGCTCTCCCCGCGCGATTGATTTGGAACAGGAGTTGAGCCTTTCCGAGCGCGATAATTCATGCAGTTCCCTGGTAAAAAAGGGAGACAAGCCGCATAAGGACCGAGGCCCTCAACCCGGGAATTGCTTCAGCGTTATTGTGGATTGTTGTTAATCGTCATTCCTTACCAAAACCGGCCAGGAGCTGTAGAGCTGATGAAGTCAGATGTTTCTTGTGCGCGCCACGGGAGTCGCATGCCGATGCCCGTGGCCGCAATCATTCTCCTAAGTTTGGCATTGCCGTTCCAAAAAGCTTGCAGCCAGACGCGGCGCGCCTTTCTGGTTGGAATCGATAAATACCGGCCGGCCACTGCCGCGGAGAAAAAAGCGGCGCGCAAGAAAGGAATGGCAATTCCGGCCCGCAATGATGACGTCTTCGGTCCCTTAGATGGTGCTGTGAATGACGTTGTGAGCATGCAGGATATCCTGCTTCACCGGTTTGGATTCTCGCCGGCGAATCTCCACCTTCTCAAGAATGAAGCTGCAACACGCCAGACGATTCTCGACGGCATGAGAAAGTATCTCGTCGACGAAGCGCATGACGGCGACATACTATTCTTCTACTATGCGGGCCATGGCTCGCAAGTAACAAACTCGCTGTCCTACAAGCCTGACAAGCAGGACGAAACCATTGTGCCTTGGGACGCGAATGTGGGCGCGTGGGACATCCGCGACAAGGAAATTGCCAGGATCTTCAATGAAGCGCTCGACAAACATAAAATAACTCTCACCGCGATCTTTGACAGCTGCCATAGCGGATCGGTGGCCCGCGGCCTGGCGGGAGCGCAACTTAAGACGCGGAGCATCGCCGAAGACACGCGCGACGCCAAAGACAACTATCACGCTACGCCTCCGGAAGATCGGGGAGCACTCATCCTTGCAGCAGCGCAATTTAATGAGAATGCCAAAGAAGCCGTGGATGAGCACGATGGAGTGTCCATTGCCCACGGCGCTTTCACGCTGGCTCTATCGCAAACGTTCAACCGGGTGCCACCGAATACTTCCGCAAGGGACATATTCCGCCTTGCCAGGCTTACCTTGCACTCCTTGGGTTCACTTCAGGAACCGGTGTTGGCGGGGACCGAGGACCGCCTGGCCAGAGGACTTTTTGGCGAACTCAATGGTGTTTCCGGGCCGCCAAAAGTGTTTGTGCAGGACATCACGCCAGACGGCAAGATTATGCTCGATGGGGGCTATTCTATTGGCCTGGAACGCAACGCCGAACTCAACAATTCATCCAAGTCGATACGTCTGCGGGTAGTCGAAGTCAAGGGCCTCAGTAGCAGCGTGGCGGAAGTTGTTGGCAAAGACGTTAATCTGGCTTCCATCCAAAAAGGTGACCCGTTTGAGATTGATCGGTGGGCCTTCCCCAGTGGCGCAACTCTTGCGGTGTGGCTGCCTCCTGCCAAACCTGCAAAAGAAATTGCACAGGCAGTTGCGGTTTTCTCGCTCCTCCAGGAGAAACCAGGGATGACGTGGGTGCAAGACCCAACCGAAATCACACCCACGCACAGAATCCACTGGACAGGAAATACATGGGAATTGCAGACACCAACAAAAACACTGGACCTGGGGAACTCACCTACGGAAGCGTCCGTGTCAGCCCAGTTAGAGACAGGGGGCTCATCCCATCTGTCCCTTTTCGTGGAAGTCCCGCCCCCAGCTGAACTGGTAAGCAATTTGAGTTTGGGGTCTGGTTCAGAAAATAGCGCGGTCGATCTGGCAGGAACTTCAGCGAAGGGTAAATACTGGCTCGTCGGGCGAATCCACGAACACACTGTGGAATACGCGTGGGTACAGCCGAACACCAGCCGTGATGGTGGAGACGGTGGAGACGCCGGAGACATGCCGCTGCCTGTCCGCAGCGATTGGTTCCCTTTCGAACAAACCAATCATGCGAACCTATCCGCCAAACTAACTGGCGACCTGCAAGGCATCGCCAGGGTGGTGAGCTGGATGATCCTTCCTTCACCTCCTGAGGAAAAAGAATTTCCTTACCGGCTGGCGCTTCGCGATGCGGAAGCGGACCAGTGGATCACCGGCTCAGAGTTGCAAGCTGCCGGGGGGACCATATCCGAGAAATCTTCCCGAATCGCCACATCCGTGGTTCAAGGCGGACACCATTTGCAACTCATCCTGAAAGCAGATGCAAATAAATTGAAGGGATACCAGGAGCCCAGGAAGGTGTATGTCTTCGGGATTGATTCATCGGGGAAGTGCGGACTCTTTTTTCCCCAAGGAGCTGACGATCAGAGAAATCGAATGCCGGAGAAGGACGCCGACGGGAATTATCCGACGGAAGTCCCAGTAAGGACGATTCTGGTCAATGCGCCTTGGGGAGTCGACAGCTATATTATGCTCACCACGAAAACGCCCATTAGCGACTTGAGCGTATTCAACTGCGCGGCAGTCAAAACCCGTGGAGCTGTTCTGGACAACCCGCTGGCAAATCTGTTGCAGCGGACCAGGAGTCTTTCCCGGGGTGAAACAGAAGATAAAACCCCTGCGGACTGGTCCATTCAACGCTTGCCTGTGTTGAGTGCGCCCCCTGACAAAAGCAAGTAACTCTCATCCCTGCTTGACTCGCAGTCCGATGAGATTTCTGGCGTCGGGCTCAGCAGCTGGCCTTCCTTGCCGTCAGTGCATTAGCGATATTGTTTCCCTGCCTCATCTCAACGCTTTCTCCTAATCGACTTCACCATTTTTTGCTTGTTGTCTTTACAGCTTGTTTCAGCCCCGATGCTTTCTTAGGAGCAGAGGGCTATAAAGCCCGCGATTTGATGGCCTGGACGGCCCGACTGGAAGTCAGGCCCTGTTACGAATCGTATCTTTCGAAGGTGAACAGGCTCTAATTTATTTGGAGGAAGTTATCTAAAATTTTCGTCTTTCTTAACACAAGAAATTCAAGAGCACATAGTTGGGCTGATCGGTTTATTGACACTTAAGTGCTCTCGCGACACATAAGGAGAACAAATCATGCCAGGCATATCCGTCAATATCACTACCCCATGTTTCAACGAACCCGTGCCCAACAGTATTGTGGTGACCGGCACAACCGACCAGTTGCTCGACACCCCCGGGCTCATCGCCAATAGCAGCGTCAGCGTCCAGTTTGGCGAAGGTGGTCCGGTTGTCGCTGCAAAACCTGTCGGCGAAGATCTTCGTACCTGGAACTGCTCGGGTGTTGCCCCAGGAGTGACAGGAGCTCAAGTTAAGCTTACTGCGACAGCGCGAGGCCGGTTCATACCCATAGGTTCGTACCCTGCCACCGCTCGGAACGTGATTGCATCCAGTGCGATCATTGTTACGCTGGTCTAACGCACGCTCTTAGCACACAATACGACCACAACGACGAAGTGCTTCCCACCGGCCCCTTGGACGTGCAGATGCTCTATCTCAAAGCCGCTTGAGAGTGCGGTTGTTCACGGCCATCGTACGTTTTCAGCCTGCCTCTTTGAGCCCGAATGATCCACCCGGATGTAAAAGTTAAAGGTCCAGCCAACCATTCGCTACCCTGAAAAAAATTCACTCAGACGCCCAAAGCTACACCGTGAAAAGGACACCTGATCTTGATGCAACCGATGCTGCATCAATCACATCCTAGATACGTTGATCATATTGCATGTTTGGCAAGCGGCTTGCTCTCATTCTGGCATACGGATGAGAAGTGGGTTCCCTATCTACCAGATCACAACGGCCCAAATTGGAAAAGCAGAACCAAAAAGGTTTGCCATCGCTTGGCCCCGATGGCCTGTTTGTGTTAACCCGGAGGTGACGTGCGACTGCTCAGTGTTCGTCTGATCGTTTCGTTGATTGTAGGCATCACCTTGGTTTCAGGGTTGTCTGCGTATTACGAAGTTCAGACTGAAAAATCCGGCCGTCGCCGCGACCTGGAACGGCGCGCGGAAGTTCTGGGTGAAAGCCTGGCTGGGAATGTGGAACGTTCCCTGGAAAAAGGCGCCAAGAAAGATTTGCCGCGGATCGTGGAGCGCTTTGGGAACCGGGAGCACCTGGTTGGCATCGCGATCTATGATGAGCTGGGAAACTCTCTGGCCTCCAGCCCGGGACTAGCCAAGCGGCTTACCAACACTCCGCTGGCAATTGACCAGGCAATCACACAAAACCATCGCGATGGGACTTTTGTCTCCTCTGGTTCTGGATCTCTGCACATATACACCTTGCCTCTTCATCGTGATGACGAGGTCATCGGTGTCTTGGCCATTGTGCATGATGCCACCTACATTCGGGAACAGAGCCGGCGCTTATGGCGTGAGACTTTTTTGCGCATTCTGGCCCAGGTGTTTCTCATCGTTCTGATTACTTTGCTGATCGTGCGCTGGAGCCTTGCCGGCCCGATTGCGCGCGCCGCCCAATGGATGCGGGCTTTGCGCACAGGCAGAGGCTCCACCCGGCAAAGCATACCGGACTGGGATTTTCTCAAGCCGTTGGCCCATGAGGTGGCTACTCTTGCGGAGAGCTTGAACCAGGCGCGGTCCGCGGCTAAAAATGAGGCCCGCCTTCGCGATGCCGGCGAGTCCTCATGGACCGCGGAACGGCTGGCCGTTAACATACAGACCCGCCTGGGCAAGAGCCGTTTGTTTGTGGTATCCAATCGCGAACCTTATATTCACACGCGCAAGGACAAGACGTTGGAGGTGGTGGTCCCGGCAAGCGGTCTGGTGACTGCTCTGGAACCTGTACTGCGCGCCTGTGACGGCACATGGATTGCCCACGGCAGCGGAAATGGTGACCGTGAAACCGTGGACGCCAGAGACCGCATGCCTGTCCCGCCGGAAGAGCCGCGCTACACCTTGCGCCGCGTCTGGCTGGACAAGGAAGAGGAAGAAGGATATTACTACGGGTTTTCCAATGAGGGCTTGTGGCCGCTCTGCCACATCGCCCATACTCGGCCTTTGTTCGAAACCTCTGACTGGGAGCACTATCAAGCGGTCAATCGCAAGTTTGCCGACGCTGTCCTTGAGGAAATGAAAGGCACAGAGCGACCGGTAGTGCTGGTGCAGGACTATCACTTTGCGCTGGTGCCGCAACTCATCAAAGAGAAGCGGCCGGACGCGCGCGTGGCTATCTTCTGGCATATCCCGTGGCCAAACCCTGAGGCTTTTGGCATCTGTCCCTGGCAGCGAGAGTTGCTGGATGGGCTTCTTGGGGCGGACCTGCTTGGCTTCCATGTGCAGTCGCACTGCCACAATTTCTTACAGACCGTGAACCGCGCTCTGGAGTCGCGCATTGATTGGGAGCATTTCACCGTGAAACGGCATGACCATGACACCATGGTCCGGCCATTTCCCATCAGTGTGGATTTCACTGAGGCTGAGCCTCAGGCTGCTGCTCAGGCCGCCAGCCTGATAGAACGCCCGGCCCTCTTGAAGGAGCTGGGAGTAGAAGCAATCTTTCTGGGAGTAGGCGTGGACCGGGTCGATTACACCAAGGGCATCCTGGAACGTTTTCTTGCTGTGGAGCGCTTGATGGAAAAATATCCGGTGTACCACGGGCAGTTTACCTTCGTTCAAATTGGCGCACCCAGCCGCACCCACATCAAGCGGTACCACGATCTGCTAAACGAAGTGGAAGCGGAAGCGGACCGCATCAACTGGCGTTTCCAGACGGAGAAGTGGAAACCAATTATTTTTCTCAAACGGCAGCACAGCCATCAGGAGATTCAGCGCTTCTACCGGGCCGCCGACTTGTGTTTGGTGACGTCCCTGCATGACGGTATGAACCTGGTCGCCAAAGAGTTTCTGGCGGCGCGCCATGATGAACAAGGCGTCCTGGTCTTGAGCCGCTTTACCGGCGCGGCGCGGGAGCTGCGGGATGCGCTGGTGGTAAATCCGTATGACACAAACGAAACCGCGGAAGCCATCCGCTTTGCCCTGGAGATGGACCCGCAAGAATGCCGTACCCGCATGCAGCGCATGCGCCGAAATGTGAAAGAGCACAATGTTTATCGCTGGGCGGAAAACCTGATTGCCGAACTGTGCGAAGTGCGGCTGGAGGCAACGGAACCGGCGGAGGCGGGAACGCGTACACGGAATCCGGCAGCCTGACAAGAAGATGCTGGTTGGTGGTGAAAAGAGAAATGATTGCTAAAACGAATGAAGAACTAGAACGGGAGCAGTTTTTTGCAAGCTTGCACGGCGCGGCAAGCGCAGCTCTGCTCCTGGACTACGATGGCACTCTTGCGCCCTTCCGTCTGGAACGCCGTCAAGCCTTTCCGTATCCTGGCGTTACTCCGCTGATTAACAAAATCATCGGTGCGGGCCGCACACGTGTCGTGATGGTGACCGGCCGCGACGCGAATGACATTGTCCCGCTGCTGGGCGTAACGCCCCATCCCGAGATATGGGGTTCGCAGGGTTTGCAGCGGCTCAGGCCCGATGGCACATGTGAGATACCGCAGCTTGATGAGTCTGTGCAGCAAGCGCTGGCGGAGGCTGAAGCGTGGTTGCGCCGCCAGGATTTATACGGCACCGCGGAATGCAAACCTGGAGGCATCGCCATCCACTGGCGTGGTCTGCTGCCGGAAGCTATCGCGGATATTCGCAGGCGCGTTCTCCTTGGATGGCTTCCCCTCACCGAACGCTTCCCCGTGGTAGTGCTTCCGTTCGACGGCGGACTGGAGATCCGTTCTCCCTACCGCAATAAAGGAGACGCCGTGCGAACGATCCTGGAAGAAATGGGGGGCCGCGTCCCGGTGGCTTATTTGGGGGACGATCAAATGGATGAGGACGCTTTTCGCGCGTTACAAGACAGAGGACTAACTGTCCTGGTGCGCAACGAATGGCGTGAGACTTCCGCTGATCTCTGGATCCGTCCTCCAGGAGAACTATTGGACTTTTTGTCGCGGTGGCTGCAAGCCTCTGAGGGTCCGCGATGATCTTCTCGATATGACCTGCTCAAGGAAAACTTTACGGGGCTTGGCAATAGAAATCAGGATGTAACGACCATGGCATCATCGACGATTACACAAAAAACAGTACGCACCGCAAGCAAGGCTTTCTACTTTAATAGTTCGGCGCATCTCTTGCGGATTGGGCAAGAACGGGCAGGCACTGTGGCGGAGCTGCTGGCGGGGCTGCGCGCGTGTCCGGAAGACTCTATCTTCCAGCACACCTTCCGCACGCTGGAGGAGCATCACTTTATCCGCGAAGGATTTTCCAACGACTTTGCGCACTGGACGTTTACTGTCTGCAAGGAGCTGGCCCTGGCCGAGCAACTGGCCAGCGTCGACGTGCGGGAGTTTACGTCGATCAAGGCCCTGCGCGAGCGGATCGTCAAGATTGTCGATGATTACATTCAAGCCAATCCAGGGGCGGGGGATCGTCCGGCGCGCGAACCGTTTTATTTCTGTTCGTCCGAAATCGTAGTTCTGCCGACGGCCTTCATGGCACGGAACTTGACCGAATTTGCTCAGGGTCTGACGCAAGTCACCGTGCACTGTATTCACCATCATTTCATTGAGGCGCGCTTGCGGCTCAAGCTTATCTCCAATGATTTTTCTCTTTGGCTACAGGAAGAAATGCAGCTGCCGAAGGTGGCCCGCGCCGTGGAGTCAATTGATATCTATACCGGAACCCTGGAAGACGTGCGCCGCCGGATATTGCAACTGGTGGCGGGTGCGCAGGAAGCATTATGAACAAGAAACTCATGGAACTCGAGAATACCGGCGCTTTGCAGGCAGACAACATTGTGGGAGAACCAGCGCTCCAGCCGGCTCCTAAGATTGAGGCTTCAGCAGCACCAGCGCCGGCATTTCCAGGCCAAGAACGCAGGAAAAAGCCCCGCATCTCTGAAACGCCACCGGCTCCGGCCCCTCCACCCAAGCTCGATGACTACGAACGCATTATCGGCAAGGCAGCGATTGATGAAATCCGCTTTCTCGCGTCCAGCCTGCACGGTAAGACCGTCAAGATGGTGAACTCAACCGCGGTCGGCGGCGGCGTGGCGGAGATGCTGAATCGCCTTGTCCCCCTGCTGGGAGAAGTGGAGGTTCCGACTAAGTGGGACGTCATCACCGGCGGCAATGATTTCTTTGAGCTAACCAAGGCATTTCACAATGCGTTGCACGGCGGCAGCTACCACCTTACCAAGGAAGCACGTGAAACCTTTCTGCGTTACAACGAGCAGAACCAGCAGCGCATGAGCTTTGAAGAAGACCTGGTGGTGATTCACGATCCCCAGCCAGCCGGATTGGTCAGTGCTCGCGGCGGCAATCCTAATGCCCGTTGGGTGTGGCGCTGCCACATTGACCTGTCGAACCCCAACCCCGAAGTGTGGGGATTTCTTCGCCCCATGGTGGAGCGTTACAATGCAGCGGTTTTCTCGTCTCCATCGTTCGCGCGACCGTCGGCGATTCCGCAATATCTCATTTATCCCTGCATTGATCCTTTATCGGAAAAAAATAAGGATCTGGATGATAGCGTCATCCAGCGGGTCTGTGATGACTTCGGCATTGATCGCAGCCGGCCTATCGTCACGCAGATCTCGCGTTTCGATCGCCTAAAAGATCCAATCGGTGTGGTCCAGGCGTACAAGTTGGCCAAGCAATACGTCGACTGCCAACTGGTGCTGGCCGGCGGCGGCGCCAGTGATGATCCCGAAGGCGATATCGTTCTGCAAGAAGTAAGGGCCGCAGCGCAGGACGACCCGGACATTATCCTTCTCAACCTGCCGCCTTGGTGCGCGTTGGAAGTCAATGCCTTGCAACGCGCGTCGACTCTAGTGGTCCAGAAATCTCTGCGCGAGGGCTTCGGCCTAACGGTCACGGAAGCCTTATGGAAAGGCAAGCCCACGATTGCAGGAGCTGTCGGTGGCATTCCCACGCAGGTAATTCATAAACTGACGGGAGCACTGGTCCACTCGGTTGAGGGATGCGCCTACCAGATACGCTATCTGCTTACGCATCCGGAGTTTGCCAAGCAACTCGGCAAGAATGGACGGGAGCATGTGAAAGAAAATTTCCTGATGACCTCAAATCTCAGGCGCTGGCTGCTGCTGTTTAAGATACTGTCCGGAACGGCTGGGTAGTAAGAACTCGTTTCGGCATTGAGCTTATATGTTGCCTTGCAAATATTTCTGCCTTTCTTTTTCGGCAAACCTTTCAATCGCGTAACGCAACATGGTGCGTGGCATCGTTCGGCAATGGGTTTGGAGAAAGCGCTTCAAAGCAACAAGATCGCGTTTACCCACTTCGCGGAGCATCCAGCCGGTGGCCTTGTGGATGAGGTCTTCTTTGTCGTTTAGCAGTATGGCTGCCAGCTTCAGCGTGTCTTCCGTCTGCCCCTGGCGGATGAACCACCACGTGGACACAATGGAGATGCGCCGGTCCCACAGCCGGGTCGAACGGGCAAGTTGGTAAAGTAATTTTTTGTTTCGCTCGAGCAAATAGGGGCCAACGATATAGGGAGCACTGTCATCCACTCCGTCCCAGGAGCGAATGGCGGCGCGGTTCTCGATGTAGAAGTCAAATATCTTGCTCTGCTCGGCGGCGGGTCTTTTTTCGAATTTCAGCCGTAGAATCGCGTGCGCCAGGGACCGCTCCTCATGTACCCGCGAGCCCATAAGTTTTCTGACGCCAGGCAGCGGCAGCAGGTAGAATTGTCGGGACAATTTACGTATCGTCGGCGAGTTCACGCCAAGAAAGACGTCTTCCCCTGCGTCCTTAAAATATCCGCGGGAGATTTGGGCTTTTCTTGGGTCGGCATGCGCGCGAAGGGCTAGCACGGCTTTTTTGTAAAGTAATGGCTCAGATTTACGTTTCGATTTTGGCATGGTAACTGCATTTATTGTAAAGGCGCCATGCAGCCAAACTTCGCATGGATGAATCTCATCTCAGTTGTAGCAGGAGAATTAGAGCAATGAAAAGCGTCCTGGCGATCATGGTGCTTTTCCTTGGCATTGCGTCTGGGGTAGCGGCGCAATCGCAGGGGATTCCTCCGCCACAGCGTACCCAGCCTGTGGCAACGAACCTGAATGCCGTCCTGGCGCAGATTCAACAGGCCCTTCAGGCCACCAACACCGATATTGGCCGGTTGCATATCGACAGATGGAAGACCGACAACGATCAAAAGCAACAACTCCGCCAGGCGGCGGATTCTTTGCAACGGAGCATCACGAACGCTATGCCTGCGTTAATCAGTGATGTCCGAGCCAACTCAGGCAATGTGTCCACCACGTTCAAGCTGTACCACAACTTGAATGTTCTCTATGAAATCTTGATTTATGTAGCGGACGCCTCCGGCAGCCTGGGCAGGAAAGAAGAATATGAGCCTCTGGCCCAAGACGCCGCTGCCCTAGACTCCGCCCGGCAGGGCCTTTCGAATTATATTGAGCAAACCGCGCTAAAGCTGGAAAGCCGGCCACCGGCTCCCACACCCGCTTCTACCCAAGCTCCCCCGCCCCAGCCCAAAAAGATCGTTGTCGACGATGCAGATCCCCCCAAGCAGCCCGTAAAGCCAAGCAAAAAAAAGACTTCCGCAGCTTCTCCACAGCCTACGCCTGTGCCACGTTAAGTCCCTGGTTCCGGGAACTTGTCACCCCCAAACGGAGTCTATCTAGGTGGAGTAATTGTTGTGGCCCTTGGGGTTACCACAGTTTTGGGGGAAAGTGTTGAAGCGGAGCCCATATCTTGATAACGTTGGAGTTACGCCATGAGAAGATTGGCGGGAGCAACAGCAGTGGGCAATATCGCCAGCGCAATCGGTGTGCGAGCTGAAGAGGCTTCTATTATTGCGGAGCTGAAATCTGGTTCCGAAGAAGCCTACAACTGGCTTGTCACCCACTATCATCAGCCAATTTACAGCCTGGTTTACCGCATTGTGAACAATCCCGCGGATGCCGCGGACACCACACAAGAAGTGTTTCTCAAAGTTTTTCGCGGCATGAAGCGCTTCAACGGCGAGTGCAGCCTGAAGACCTGGCTCTACCGGATCGCCATCCATGAGGCGTCCAACCAGCGGCGCTGGTGGTTCCGGCATAAGAGCAAGGAAACCTCGATGGAAGCCCACGCGGATGAAGATGGAAACTCCTTCGGCATCTGTGACACCCTGGCCGACAAAGGCGATTCGCCCCTGGAAGCTTGCGCCCATGAAGAGGTTCGCGCTCGGGTGGAGATGGAGTTGAAGCAGGTCCCGGAGCCTTATCGCACTACGGTGATGTTGCGAGATATTGAAGGGCTGGCCTACGAAGAAATCGCCGAGGTCTTGCAGGTTTCACTGGGCACGGTGAAGTCCCGTTTGATCCGGGGCCGCGATGCATTGAAAAAACGTTTGGAAACTTTTGTCAAAGAAATGGGTTCGGATGTGGGGGAAAGCAAGACAGCAGCGGCGCAGAAGTCATGCTCCAGCCTGTCGGATCGACTTGAAGTGGAGGCGCAGTCATGAAGTGCACAGAGGTGCGGGCCCTGTTCTCTTCGTATCTGGATGGCGCTGTTACCGGTGTAGAGATGCATGAAGTCTCAGGTCACCTGTCCCTGTGTGGCACATGCCAGTCAGAATACGTTCTCTTGGACAATACGCGCGCGTTGGTTTCATCGCTGGGCCGCAGGATCCCCCCTCCTGACCTGGCGTTGAACATTCGCGTTGCTTTATCAAATGAGCGGTCACGCAATGCGCTCAGCATTTTGCGGCGGTATAGCGTGCGGATGCACAACGCGTTCAATGGAGTCATGATTCCAGCAACGGCGGGCATTCTTTCCGCCATTATGTTCTTTGGCACGTTGATCGGGTTGCTGGTTCCGGCCCAGGTGCGCGCGAATGACGACGTTCCCAGCGCCTTCTACACGCCACCACGATTGGAGATGTCTGTGTATCCTGTTCTGGATTCTCCGGTGGTGATCGAGACTTACGTGGATGCCAGCGGGCGTGTGGAAAACTACCGCATCATCTCCGGGCGCGACGATGAGGAGGTGCGGGAGCAGTTGAACCGCGCTCTGCTATTCACCATCTTTGCTCCGGCACAGTCCTTTGGACACCCTGTCCCGGGAAAGGTGGTCATGTCTTTCTCCGATATCAACGTCAAGGGATAGAAACATATTGGTAGAGGTATAATTGACTAAGAGGGGGTCAGACCTGCGGGTTTGACCCTTTCTGTTTTTCTGACCTAAACTTAAGCTTTCCCGCACATTTGGAGGGGCTTCTGAAGCCGAAACTTCAATCACTTCTTTTCCGCCTGCTGTTGCTGTTTGCCGCTGCGGAAACTTGTCTTGCTCAAGCCACCAAAGCGCAACTTGAGGTGAATGAGACTTTTTTCACGATAACCGCGGCGCTGAATAGCTGCGGCTATGACGCCGGCCTGGATACTTCTCTTCCCTTGCGCCAGGCGGTACGGAGCGAAGTCCGGACAGCCATCCAGAAATCGCCCGAAGCGACGCGGATACATACCGCGATTTGCCAGTTCTGGACCGAGCATCAGCCGGTAGAGGCCGCGCACGACGTCACGGAATATGTCTCACTCACGCTGTTTCTGGGTGAGCCGCCTTTGTTCACGCTGGCGGTGCCGGAGGCCGATCTGCCGCCTGACGCCAGCCACGTATTGGGAATCATCTCTCTGCTTCAAAAGTTCCATCAGGCGGCCGGCATCCATGCTCTCTGGCTGAAGCACCAAAGCGAGTACCAATCTCTGGTGCAGCAGTTCCACGATCCTGTGTCGCAGGCCATCACGCAAACTGATCTATACCTCAAGCTTCCCTTCAGCAACTATCCCGGACAGCGGTTTGTCGTCCACCTGGAACCCATGCTTTCGCCCAGCCAGGTAAACTCACGCAACTATACGAACCTTTATTTCGCGGTGGTCTCTCCCGATCAGGATGGCCAGGTGAAATTGCCGGAGATACGCCATACCTATCTCCACTTTGTCCTTGATCCGATGGCGCTGAAGCACGCCAGCAGCCTCAAACGGCTGGCCCCTCTTTTGGAGGAAATCGCCACGGCCCCGCTGAACCAGTCCTTCAAAGAAGAGGCCTCACTGCTGGCCAATGAATCTTTGATCCGGGCCATTGAGACGCGCATGTCCATTCCTAAATCCAATGAGGCCGGCAGAAATGCCTACGTTCAGCATTCCATGGAAGAAGGGTTCATTCTCACCCGATATTTTTATGATGCGCTGGGGCAGTTTGAAAAGGAACCCTCCGGGCTAAAAGATGCGTATGGAGATTTGCTGCACGACATCAGCCTGGAGCGCGAGAGGAAGCGGGCCCGGGATGTTGTGTTCGCCAAGCAAGCCGCGCCGGAGGTGCTGAGCGCGGTGAAGCCGGCGCCGCGTGAAGAACAACTGCTCAATGACGCTGAACAACTGCTGGCGTCGGGCGACAAAGAAGGCGCACAGAAGCTGGCCACGCAGGTACTCCGGCACAACCATGGCGGCGACGATCCCGGCCGCGCCACTTTTATCCTGGCGCGGATCGCCACGCTGTCAGGAAACATGGAAGAGGCGCGCGTCGATTTTGAACAAACCGTGCATTCGGTCCATGATCCCCGGACTCTGGCTTGGAGTCATATCTATTTGGGCAGAATATTTGATATCCAGGAAAAGCGGGAAATTGCGCTGGAGCATTACCGAGCGGCCCTGGCCGCCGGTGATCCCGCCGCGGATTCAAAAGCTGCCGCAGAAAAAGGCCTGGCCGATCCTTATCTGCCAAAGAAGGCCCATTAACGATGAAGGAGTTTATGAAGAGACCGCTGTTCTTGCTGTTGCTCGCGCTGACATTCTGCGGAATGCAACTGGTGGCCCAGACAAAAGCGCCTGCCAGCAACAGCCAAAGCCAACCGGCAAACAGGCGTCCGCCGCAGGCCAAGACCCAGCAGGAGTTCAAGGATTACAACGCGGCTTACGCAATCACCGGCGGAGAGGCAATGGAAAAGGCGGCCAGCGATTTCGCTGCCAAGTACCCGGAGAGCGAGTTGCGTCCTTACTTGTTTGCCAAAGCCATGCATGAATACCAGAACGAAAACAATTCTCCTAAAATGCTGGCTGCCGGCGAAAAAGTCCTGCTAGTGGATCCGGACAACTCAGTTGCTCTGGTGTTGACTGCCACGGTTCTGGCCGACAACCTGTCTGATGGGGATGCGGACCGCCAGAAAAAAATCGACGAAATCAAGAAAAACAGCGAGCACGCACTCCAAACCATCGACACGGCCTTAGTTTCTCCGGCAAATGCCACGCCCGAGCAGATCACGGCGTACAAAGGCACGTTGCAGTCCATGGCGCATTCCGCGCTGGGCATCATGGCATTGAAGTCAGCGGACGATGCCGGCGCGGAGAAGGAACTGAAAGCCGCAGCCAGCCTGAATCCAGGACCGTCCGATCCTTATATCTGGTACCATCTCGCGCTGGCCCAAGACCACCAGAAGAAATATGATGAGGCGATTGTTTCCATCAATCAGGCATTGAAAAACACCGGGGCCAATGCCGATCTGGGACAGCTGGCACAGAGTGAGCGAGAACGGCTGTTGCTGCTGACGAAAGCCGGGGCTACTCCCCAAACGCAGCCTCCGAAGTAAAATGCTGTTTCGTGGTCCTGAAGCAGCCTGTGGCCACTTCAGACCGGAAAAGTTTTCATGAAAAAATTGCTGTTCATCTTCGTGGCTTCACTTGCATATTTCTCCCTGGCTCAGCAGCCAGCGTTCGCGCAGGAACCCCAACCGACGCGGCCACCCCAAGCAAGGACCCAGCAGGAGCATGACGACTTCATATCCGCGTATGCAATCAAGAGCGCCGACGCGGCTGAAAAAGCAACCGAGGACTTTGCTGCCCGATATCCTGACAGCGAACTGCGCCGTTATCTCTACTCCAACACGATGCATGCCTACCAGAATGAGAACAACCCGGCCAAAATGCTGGCCATGGGCGAAAAAATCCTGGCGCTCGATCCCGACGATGCCCAGGCCCTGGTACTTACCGCCACGGTCCTGGCGGATGCTCTGGGCGAAGGCGACCGTGATCGTGACAGGAAAATTGACGCTATTAGAAAAAACGCCAACCGCGCGATCCAGAAGCTAAAGGCGGGGGTGGTCCCCGGGCAGGCGGCGATCTACGCGACTACGCTGCAATCCATGGCATATTCGGCTTTGGGAATTATGAAGTTGAAGACCAGAGATGATGCTGGCGCGGAAAAAGATTTGAAAACCGCAGCCGATCTGGAAAAAGCCCGGCCTGATCCTTATATCTGGTACCACTTGGCTCTGGCCCAGGACCATCGGAGAAAATACCTTGCGGCCCTTGCTTCGGTAGAGCAGGCACTACAGCTCTCCAGTTCCAATCCGGAATTACAACACATGGCTGAATCTGAGCACGAGCGCTTGACTACGCTGACCAGTCATTTAAAACGTCCGGCTGACGCGGGAGAGCCGGAGCCGCAGCAGTGAGCCCGATCGGCATGAAAGAAGATTTCACAGCTTTGCAAACAGCCCTGGGACATAACTTCCAGCGGCCGGAAATACTTGAGCGCGCACTCACGCACAGCTCGCATGCGCATGAGGAATCCAAGGCCAGCGGGGCCGATTCCACGACCGAAAGAATGGACAATGAGCAATTTGAATTTCTAGGAGATGCCGTGCTGGGGCTGGTTACGAGCCAGCTTTTATTTGAGCGTTTTCCCACGTTCCATGAAGGGCAGCTCTCAAAATTAAAAGCTCATCTTGTAAGCGCCGGGTATCTGGTGAGCGTAGCCACACGGATGGACCTGGGACAATATCTGCGGTTAGGACGCGGTGAAGAGCGCAGCGGCGGCCGATCCAAGGGGACCCTTCTCTCTGACGCCATGGAAGCCGTGATTGCCGCGCTATACCTGGACGCCGGGATGGAAAAGGCCCGCGACTTTATTATCCGGCAGATCCTGGAGCCGGAACTGGATACCATCACGGCGGAAGGCGACGGCGAATTCAGTCTGGCCGATTACAAATCCGCCTTGCAGGAGCTTTTGCAATCCAGTGGGCGGCTGCAACCGGTTTATGTGACGGTAAAGGAAGAAGGGCCGGACCATCGCAAGACCTTCACCGTGGAAGCCCGCATCTATCCTCAAGGGCAAACCAAGCCGGAATATGTAGCGCGAGCGGAAGGCGCCACCAAGAAGAAAGCTGAGCAACTCGCCGCCAAACAAGCGCTGGAGCACATGCGGGGACAAACTCAAAACGCATGACGGACCCGCAACAGACCGCGACGGAACAGACTTCGGCGACTCAGGCTTCGGCAACGCCGAGCCCAGGGCCGTCTGTGCCGGAACAAACTGTTGCCGACCATGCCGTCCTTGAACCACCGGCGGAACCAGCCGCGCAGCAAAACGTCCGGCGCTATGTGAATCAGGGACCAGGCGCGACCCAATCCTTGCTTATGGTGATAGTTTTCACCATCTTCGTCATCACATTCATCGTGCAGGCGTTCCAGATTCCGTCAGGGTCCATGGAAAACACCTTGCTGATCGGCGACTTCCTGCTGGTGGACAAGCTGCACTTTGCCGGCACGGGCGGATTGCAGCATCCGGTCCTGCCTTACCGCGGCATCCAGCGCGGAGATATTATTGTTTTCTATTACCCGGTGGACCCATCACAGTATTTGGTGAAGCGGGTAATTGGGCTTCCCGGCGATCATGTTCGTTTGCAGGACAAAGTCGTTTACGTGAACGGCACACCCCTTCAGGAAAGCTATGCGATCCACACTGGGCAAAACTATGACGGGTACCGCGATAATTTCCCTCTGCAAACCGACCGGACAGGAAACATTGATCGCCACTGGCGTTCCGAATCACCACTCCACGTTGATCATGGCGAACTGGTGGTGCCGGCGGAGGCATACTTCGTCCTGGGTGATAATCGCGAGCAGAGCGCGGACAGCCGCTACTGGGGGTTTGTACCCCGGCGCAACGTCGTAGGACGCCCGCTGCTGATTTATCTGTCTGTAAATGAGACGCCGGAACCAGGCACTTCCAATGATTCCAGTGATAAACTCTTCCATTCAGGACAAATGCTGACCCATCTGCTGCAACAGGCGCGATGGGGCCGCACCTTTCACCTGGTACGCTGATTCATGGTGCGCTGATAACAAAAACTCTATTCAGGAAACCCCCTTTGGACGCTAAGACGAAAGCTGACAAGAAAACGGAAAAGAAAAAAGAAAGTTTTTCTGAGTCTGTTGCCAGTATTGCCGCGGTGTTTATTTCCGGGCTGTTCATCATTACTTTCATTTTCCAGGCGTTTGTAATCCCCTCCGGCTCCATGGAGAACACCCTGCTGATCGGCGACCATGTTTTCGTCGACCGCCTTACCCCAACCGCAAAGGCGGGCTACATCGGCCCGATCATGCCCTACCGCGAAATCAAGCACGGCGACATCGTTGTGTTTCTCTCTCCCGTGCAGCCGGGGTTGTTCGTGGTCAAGCGGGTCATGGGTATTCCCGGCGACAGGATCCATCTAAAAAATGGAGTGGTGTACCGCAATGGCGTGGCCTTGGATGAGCCTTACGTGCTTCACGATGGCGGGTATGATCCGTATCGCGATGAGTTCCCCTCCCTGTCCGCCGCGGGAATGGTCCCGCCAGAAGCGGCAGAGTGGCCGCTGGTGTTGCAACAAAACATACAAAACGGAGAGCTGGTGGTCCCCCCGGGCAAGTACTTCGGCATGGGCGACCATCGCAGCGTGAGCCTGGACAGCCGCTTTTGGGGCTTTATCCCCAGAGAGAATATTGTGGGCAGGCCGCTCTTCATTTACTGGTCCTTTGTAACGCCAAGCGATCAGTATGAGCGCACGGAGATGTCAGACCGGATTAAGTTTCTGGTCCACGTGGTAGTCCACTTTTTTGACCAGACGCGGTGGAACAGGATGTTCCGTCTGGCCCGCTGATCCCATAACCCGCTGATCCCATAACAAAGATTGGAAAAATACTTTTGCTGACCAAACCTCAAGACGAGAAGAAAGACCAGACGCAAGAGAAAAAAGCGGAAAAGCCCAAAGAGACCCTGGCTGAATCCATTGCCGGGTTTGCATCGGTGTTTATTGTAGGGCTCTTCATTATTACGTTTGTGATCCAGCACTTTGAAATTCCTTCGCGCTCCATGGAGAAAACGCTGCTGGTGGGCGACCATGTATTCGTGGACCGCCTCACACCCACGGGGCAGGAGGGCTTCCTGGGCCGGCTGCTACCCTATCGGGACATCCGCCGTGGAGACACCGCTGTGTTTCTCTCTCCAGCAGATCCAGGGACGTACCTGGTAAAGCGCATTATCGCGGTGCCGGGAGACCGCATCCATCTCCACAATCGTGAGGTGTACCTGAACGGCGTGCGGCAGGTAGAACCTTACGCGGTTCACAGCGACAGCCTTTCCGATGCGTACCGCGATGAGTTTCCCGCAGTAAGCCCGTATGCAGCCAGCACTGCACCAGGATGGCCCGCGGTCTTAACGCAGAACCTAAGCAATGGAGAGCTAGTGATTCCACCAGGCAACTATTTCGCTATGGGTGATAATCGCGACAACAGTTATGACAGCCGTTACTGGGGCTTTGTTCCGGGAAAAAATATTGTAGGCAGGCCCCTGTTTATCGCATGGTCGCTCGACCAGACGGAAGCTGACTTTCCCACAAATGCTCCGATGACCGAACGGATCGCGGCGTTCCTGCGCACGACCGTACATTTCTTTGGCCTGACCCGGTGGCATCGGGTATTCCGCCTGGTGCATTGATGGTAGCATTCACGCGTAAAAAAATTATCGTCACGCTGATCGTCATACTGGCGCTGGGCATTTTTCTGCCGCCTAACATCAACGGCGCGCGCTTCAGTAAGCGGCTGGCCTCGGCGCTCAGCACGTCCCTGGGGCGGCAGGTAAAAATCGGGTCGGTGAAATACCGTCTGTTTCCCCGTCCTGGATTTGATCTCTACAATTTCCAGGTCATGGACGATCCCGCCTTCAGCGCTGAGCCTTTGTTGCTTTGCGGCAAAGTGACCGCCGATCTCCGGCTGACATCGCTGTGGCAAGGACGGCTGGAAATTGCCAATCTCAAACTCACTGACGACAACGCGCCGCCCAGCTTGAACCTGGTCTATTCCGGCGGCCATTGGAACCTGGAATCTCTCCTGCTGCGGGTAGAACAGGTACCCACAGCGCCCACGGCAAAGCGTAGCGCCGAACAGCGCACCCGCTTCCCTTACATTGAAGCCAGCGCCGGGCGAATCAACATCAAGATAGGTCCAGAAAAAAAACCTTATGCCCTGACCAATACGGACTTTGCGTTTTGGCTGGCCTCTGAGGACACATGGCATGTCCGTCTGGAGGGGCACCCTCTCCGTACTGACATGAACTTGAGCGATACCGGAGTGGTGAAGCTGGAAGGCGACTTGAAACGGTCCCCCAACTTGCAGGATATGCCCGTGAAGTTGCAGGTTTCATGGCAGAAAGCCCAGTTGGGCCAGTTCACCAGCCTGGTCACGGGGCAAGACAAAGGCTGGCGCGGCGGACTCAATGGCAGCGTACAGTTGGCCGGACCGCTGCGTGATTTGCAAATCACCGCTATCGCCGACCTGAGCAATTTTCGCCGTTATGACGTGAATCGTGACAACATGCCGCAACTAGGCACGCGTTGCCTGGGAAAGTACAAACAGGCGGCCCTGGATCTGAACTGCGATACCGAGTTGGGAACTGGTGGGCTCGTGCTTAAGGTGCATATCTATCCCAGCACGCAAAACTATGAATTGTCACTGTCAGCCACCCGTGTGCCTCTTTCCATGCTGGCAACGCTGGCCCGCCACACCCTGCATTCTCTGCCTGACGATCTCACCGCCACCGGCGACCTCACTGCGGGCTTTGGCTTTATTTCCCACGCAGGCATTCGCAACTGGCATGGCACGGGAATGAGCACTCCGTTTCTCCTTCAGTCTTCGGTGGTTGAAAAACCGTTCGCTGTAAGCAAGGTGCAATTCCACATGGGCGCGGTGGATATCCCAACTTCTCTTGTAGCCCAGCAGACAAAATCGACCCAGCCGACTGCGGCTTTTGATCCAAGCTCGCTCACCATTGATTCTTTTTCCATCCAACTGGGCCCTTCCGCAACGCTGGAAGTACAAGGGAACCTGAGCGGCAAGGGCTACTGGATCGGCGCGAAGGGGATGGTGCCGCTGGAGCGTTTGCTGGCGCTTGGATCGGTCAGCGGATTTCACTCCCATATTGCCAACACAACTGCCTCGGCGCAGGTTGACCTGAACATCAGCGCGCCCTGGGCCAACTCTGCCCCTGCCAAACTGCATGGGACGGCCCACCTGCAAAACGTGGCCACATGGATTCCCGGCCTGAAAGACCGCATGGTATTGACTGAGGCCGACGCCCAACTGACCGACACAACCGTGGCCCTCACCCACATTACAGGACAGTTTGAGCATTCTCCCATCGCCTTCACCGGCTCCGTGAGCAGCCCTTTGAACTGCGCCGACGGCTTGTGTCCGTTGCAGTTTGATCTACATCTTGACGCGCTCAAACTGGCGGATGCTGCCAGCGTGCTGGGCTTTGGCGACAAAGGCTGGAGCCTGCCGTTTCTCTCCGACTCCAGCGGCAAATTGCCCGACTTCCGCGCCACCGGGACTTTATCGATTGGCCAGTTGAAGCTTGCGGAAATTCCCCTGGAAAAGTTTACCGCTCATGTAGAAATGGCCGACCATGCTCTACTGGTCAACCACGCGACGGCGAAGATCGGTGGCGGATCAGCCGATGGCGACTGGAAGATTGACTGGAGCACCGCCACGCCACGTTACACCGGCACGGGAAAACTCGACGCCGTTTTCGCAGAGCGGTTGGCAGTGCCTCCAGATTCTCTTAGCGGACTGGTTGCGTCCTGGATGAGCGGAAAATCCGACCTGAAGTATTCAGCCCACTTTGAGGGCAAGACCGCGGCGGAAATGCTAGCCAACGCTGGCAGCCGGGTGGAGTTCACTGTAACCAATGGGACGTCAAAGGCGCTGTTACTGGAGGCATCGAAACCGCTGAAATTCCAGAATGCGCAGGGAGCGGTGGAACTGGACCATGGGACTTTAAAGATTTTGCCAAGCAAATTTAAAGCGGAGAACCGCATCTATGTAATGAGCGGGACTGTTTCCCTGCCCAACAGACAGGCAAAACTTAAGATGAGCAATAACGGCTCCCAATGGGAGATCACGGGCGCCATGGATAAGCCGCAAATTGTGGCCCAGCCGATTACCGCCCAGGCTGCACCCGCGCATACCAGATGAAGATTTCCAGAATTTTCGCGACTCTTCTCCTGCTGGGCAGCATTGCCTACATCATCTCGCAGCAGTCCGGAGACACGCAGGCCGCTCCCACGCACCAGCCATCGGCTGCTTCGCCTCAATCCGGTTCCGGCCACCGCCTGGCGGAGAGTCTCCAGCGCAAGCTGGACCACATTCAGCAGAATGCGCAGTTGCCGCACCCCGATCCCGCGCCCACCGTCATGACGGAAGAAGAGATCAATGACTACATCGCCTCTGGACACATCACCCTTCCTCAAGGCGTAAAGAAGGTCACTTTGCAGGGACAGTCCGGTGTAATCACGGCTTTTGCCAATATTGACTTTGATGAAATCCGCGCGGGGCAGCACTCCTCCAACCCATTTCTTGCCTTGTTCAGCGGCCAGCATGATGTACGGGTTGAAGCCAACGCCGACGCCAGCGACGGCGAAGGACACGTGCACGTGCGCAACGTAAGCATTGACAACTTTGTGGTTCCCCGCGGGGCGCTGGAATTCTTTGTGAGCAAATACATTGCCCCCAAATATCCCAACGTGGGAATCGACTCACAATTTAAGCTGCGCGACAAAGTTGACACTGCCACGGTGGGGTATCACAAACTGACGGTGACCCAGAGATAACTAGACCATTTTCAGTGCTCAGGGCTGCGCTAGAACTTCCGCCAGTGCCTCATGATTGTGGATAAGTTTGATTGTGGTGGACAACCAGAATCGTGTGGCACAGCCAAGGGCAACAAAGTTTTTTCGTTTGAGCAGGTAAACGGGATAGCCCAGGTGCGTGATGCCTTCGACGTCAAACGACGCGCCCGCCAGATAAGTCAAACCTGCTGACAACATCGTTACAACAAACAATAGTGTCACGGTCCAATAGATCCATTTTGCTGTGTTTATCCATTTTGCTTTCTTTTCTTCCATAAGATCCAACCATTGTTGCTTCCATTTGTTGCCTCCATTCGATTTTTGACGCCAATTCTGCGTGGCGCTTTTTTTTAGGCGTGTCTCACCGCCTTCACCTAGTACGACGCATGGGAAAATTGAAACCGGACAGAGTTCTTTTTCTAGTTCTGGCGGGTCCGCGGCAGGGATATCATTTCTGATCTCTCACTGTTCGAAATCGGACAGTTGTGGTTAGAGAGCTTGCCGAAACACCACAATCGGAAAAAGCTTGCGCGCGCCATGGGCAAGATATGCTATGGATCGTGCAAACCAAAGAACACGCATGAGTTAGCGTCAGTTTGCCCGCCATTGATTGCCTCCAAAAGTGGCCTCTGCAAGGCCAGCGGACTTGAATCACGCGGCTTTGGTATGGCAAATGCACTGTATCTTGTATTGTGGAATGTTCGAGGCAAGCGATGATGATGCAACAACCACTTGTACCGGTAACAGAACTGCGTCCCAGGGTGCTGATCGCGGATGACCAGCGCGATGTTCTACACGCTTTGCGGTTGCTGCTCAAACACCACGGCTTTGAAATCCATGAAGCGACTGATCCAGACATGGCCATTGCCGCCGTGCGCCAACAGGATTTCGACCTGGTTTTGCTCGATTTGAATTACCGCTTGGATACGACTTCAGGCCGCGAAGGGCTGGACCTTCTTTCGCAAATACATGCGGCCAACGCCGCGATTCCGCTACTGGTCATGACCGCCTGGGCCAACACCGAGATTGCCATTGAGGCCATGCGCCGCGGCGCGTGCGATTTTGTCATCAAGCCCTGGACGAATGAGACCCTGGTTGAGAGCGTGAAGCGGCATGCGCATCGCGCCATGCTGCTCAAGCGCAAGGAACGCCAGGCCGCCTATGAAGTGGAACAGGTCCAGGAGATGTTTCGCCGCTTTGTTCCCACCAAGGTATTCAGCGCACCGGGAATAGAAGTCTCCGCAACTTCGGAAAATCTTGGCGCGGTTGGCGGCGATTACCTGGAAGTCCTGCACAGCGGCGACAATACTGTCATCTGTGTAGGCGACGTGATCGGCAAAGGCTTTCCCGCGGCATTTCTGCTTGCCGGTCTGCACGCTTCCGCCAAACCGCTGATCAAGAAGATGCCGGGGCCCGCGGAGTTCTGCGGCCGGCTGAATGCCTCCATCTGCGAACTGGATCTGGATGGAAGATTTATCTCGCTGGTATACGGCGTGCTTGACCGCACACAGCGGCGGTTTCGCTACAGCAACGCGGGGCACAATCCGCCTCTGCTGGTACGCGATGAAAGAGAAGTGATCCAGTTGTCGGCGGGGGGCCGCATCCTTGGTTTTCCGGAATCCAGTTATGCCGAAGAAACCATACAATTACAGCCTGGAGACCGCTTGGTTTTCTACACCGACGGAATTACGGAAGCCCGCAACCCCCAGGGAGAAGAGTTTGGGACAGCACGCTTGTCTGAATGCGCGCGCGGGGGCCGGACACTGCCGGCAGAAGAGCTGAAGCAGGAGATCCTGCGCACCGCCCTGCGCCACGGCGATGGGCGTTTTGAAGACGATGCCACCGTCATCGTTATGGCCATCAGTTAATGTGGACCGCAGCCGCCCCCGGCTGCGTCTTCTTCGCCCCCTCGAAAATTGTGTGGCACAGCCGCCCCGGCTGTGCTGGCCCTTCCATTTCTCCGCCATACCGTAAAAAAACTGCCTCCAATCGCAGGCTTCTGAATCCAATCTTCAACGTCTGGCCAGGACAAATCCGCCGTCGTTATATTATTGTGTCTTCTTGAGATATTGAAAAATTAAGGGGCCTTTCATGCCGCGTTACGAGTATCGCAAACTACAGCCACAGCCGGCAGCGGAGAAAAGTTTTCTGGACTGGATTCAGAAACTGGATGATGAGTTCTCCAATCCTGATGTAGAGCACCGCAGTGTGGTGGTGCGCAACACTCTGCACGAACTCTACCTGGGACGCCCTTATGCCGACCCCGGCCCCAACACTCCGTTGGCGGAGCAGGCGCTGGTCCATGGCTTTGATCCGCACAATGCCACGCTGGAGCCGGAATATTACGGCGACGTGGACGCGCAGAAATTCGCGGAGCGCAAGCCGCTGATCTGGTTCTGGATGATGTATGACCGTTCGCCGGTGGGACTGAACCACTGGCTGGGCTTTCGCGTGCGCGCTATGCTGGCCAAGCACATCTTCAAACACATCGGCAAAAATGTGAAGATTTTTCACGGCGTGGAGGTTTCTTATGGCTACAACCTCACCATCGAAGACAACTGCACCATTCACAAGTACGTGCTGCTGGATGACCGCGGTGAAATTATCATCCATGAAGGCAGCTCCGTCTCCGATTACGCCAATGTCTACTCCCACGACCATGATCTCAATGACGGCATGATTGTCACCAACAGGAAAACGGAAATCGGCCCGAAAGCGCGCATTACTTACCACGCGACGGTCATGAGTGGCGTCCGCGTGTATGAACATGGGATGCTTGGCGCGATGGGCATCGCCACGAAAGACATTGAACCGTACAACATTTCCGTGGGTATTCCCGCCAAGCCGGTCAAGGTGAAGACGATTGCGCCGCAACCGACAGGCACGGCAAAAGAATCGAAATAGCGACGTGATAACATCGTCGGTGGCTTGAAGTCTGATAGAAAGAACGGGCTTTAAGGCTGCGAAGTGTGCATCTGAAAGCCGCCTTGGCAAAGAATATTCTGTCCCACTGTCATCCTGAGCGAAGGCCGAGTCCCGCTTCGCGGGATGAGGGCGAGTCGAAGGATCCCAAGGATATTTGCAGCAAAAACAGTGTGCCAGGGAGTTCTCAAGAGAATGCCTTGATGTTGCAGTTCTGATCGATACTTTGCAGGGATCCTTCGACTCCGCGCCTTTGATAGACGTTTCGGAAATTGTCTCGAGGCGCTCCGCTCAGGATGACAGGGTTTGAGAGTTTGGGTAAAAATTAAGAAGCGGCCAATTCACACGTTAATTACATGACAAATCAACCCAGCAATCCACGTCCGCGCGTCCTCAGCGGCATGCGCCCCACCGGCAAACTGCACCTGGGCAATTACGTTGGCGCGCTGCAAAACTGGGTCAAGCTCCAGGATTCACACGATTGCTTTTTCTTTGTTGCTGACTGGCACGCGCTCACGACCGACTACGATGACACCTCCCGCCTTGCGAACAACACGCTGGAAGTTGTTCTGGACTACCTTGGGGCCGGTCTGGATCCGGAGAAGTGCGCCATTTTTGTGCAATCGCATGTGAAGCAACATGCGGAGTTGCATCTGCTGTTTTCTATGATCACGCCGCTGGGCTGGCTGGAACGCGTGCCCACCTACAAAGAACAGCAGCAAAATATGCCGGACAAAGACTTGCACATGTACGGCTTCCTTGGGTATCCGCTGCTGATGGCTGCCGACATTCTTATCTACCGTCCAGATTTCGTCCCCGTAGGCGAAGACCAGGACGTGCATGTGGAACTGACGCGCGAGGTTGCGCGGCGCTTCAACCAGTTTTACAAGCTGGACAGCAAACCTGTCTTTCCCGAACCGCAAACGCTTTTCACCCGTTCGCCTAAGCTTCTGGGTTCTGACAAACGCAAGATGTCCAAGTCGTATGGAAACTCGATTCTATTGAGCGACGAGGCCGCCAAGGTCGAAGAGAAGATCAAGAACAGCGTAACGGACCGGCCCAAGCTCACCGATCAAGGTGACCCGGATCGCTGTCCGGTCGGCAACCTGCACCAGATTTTCAGCGATGCCGAACGGCTGGCCTACATTACACAAGGCTGCACCAAGGCAAGCATCACCTGTGTGGAGTGCAAAGCGCTGGCGGCGCCGAGTGTAAACGCGCATCTTTCGCCGATTCGTGAGCGCCGGCATGAACTGGCCCAGAATTCAAAGCATCTACAGGAAATCATCCAGCATGGCGCCGAAAAAGCTACGAAAGCCGCGGAAGATACGATGGCGGCCGCGCGCGAATCGATTGGCCTTCTGCGCATTCTCTCCGTGGAGAGCCTTGCTTCGCAGGACACCCAGACCGCTGCGTTGCGTGTTCCTGAATCCATCGCCAACGCAACCTCCGAGGAACAATGGAAGATACGAACGGACCTATGGCTTGAGCGAGTGAACAAAAGTTATCCGCTAAAAAAGGATTCACGGCGGGTCTTTATCACGCGCCGAGGCAGAAAAGTAGGTGTGTATGCTGAGTCTCAAAGCACTGATGGAAACTGGCATTTCGATATCAAAGATCAGCCTTTGAATGTCTTGGTGTTACTCATTGAGGGTCAAGATGGCTATCTGCTCGACTACATTCTTCCGCCAAAATTTCTCCAAGAGCGTTGGAAGCACTTCGAGCGCGAACCGCGCCCAGGGGGCGGACTTGTCAGGATACATGTCAACAAGGACTCGAATGTCGTCTCAATTTTGCTCTCGAGCCCCGACCACCACAATGTGCCCATCCAGCAGTACCAAGGCGACTACAGCGCATTGCAATAAATCGTCATTCCGCGAAGACCCTTAACACAAAGCTCCTAAAACATGCGTGTGGATATGTTGATTGTAGTAGGCGAACCAGAATCGTGTGGCACAGCCGCCCCCGGCTGTGTCTTCATTTGTCAACCCCCGAAGATCGTCAATGAAACTGAACCACCTCCTAAATAAAGCCACGTAATCCACAGGCATCACCTGTGAGACGGGCTGGGAGCATTTAGAATGATGAAGTACCTGCAAAGAGCCACAGCCGAGGGCGGCTGTGCCACACGTGCCCATACATGGCAGAGAACCTACAATCCGCCAGAACGCCGACGCAGCCCAGCGAGTTCCCTTTTGCCGTCAGCGTCGGCCAGGTCTATGACGGCCCGCTCGACTTGCTGCTGGACCTGGTGCGCAAGCAGGACATCGACATTTATGACATTCCCATCGCCAAGATCACCGCGCAGTATCTGGGCTATGTGGAGAACCTGAAGCACCTTGACGTGGACGTTGCGGCCGAGTTTATCTACATGGCCTCCTTGCTGATCCACATCAAGAGCAAGATGCTGCTCCCGCGCGATCCCGACGCTCCTAAAGACCAGTTAGAAGACCCGCGCGAAGAACTGGTACAGCGCCTGCTGGAGCATGAAAAATACAAGAACGCGGCCCAGATGCTGATGCAGAAACAACAGATTGAAGACGCGGTAGTCAGCAATCCTTCGCTCAAGGACTTCAAGGACGCGGAAGGCACCGAGCCTGAACTGGCGGCTGACGTGGTCGATCTGGTGCGCACGTTCCAGCAGATTCTGGAGCGCGCCAAATCGCGGCCCGTTCTGAACGTGAATGAAGAAACCGTTACCGTGGGCCAGATGATTGAATTTTTCCGCCGCCGCCTGTTGATGGAAGACCGGCCCATACGGCTGAAAAGACTGTTGCAGCACATTACGTCGCGCAACGCGCTCATCTCATCGTTTTTGGCGCTGCTGGAACTGGTGCGATTGCAGGCGATTCTGTTGCGGCAGGAGCGCGTCTTTGGCGAAGTCATGATCAAGAAGCATGCAATGTTTGATGCGGTCATGGGCGAAGGCGCCGCCGTCCGCGACGATTGGAAGTGAGCTATGACAGCAATTGGCAATAGCAATTAGCAAAACCTGGTTTCCGAACTTAATCGTCATCGCAGAGGATGCAATGACAGTACAGACTTTGAGAACAACTTTCGGCCCGTTGCTATGTGCTAATTGCCCATTGCTATTTGCTAAAACCCATGCATATCAAAGCCAAACTTGAAGCACTGATTTACGCCGCGGAAGATCCCATCACGCTGGACCAGATGGCGGCCCTGTTGCGCGAAGACCTGCTGGCGTTGAGGACCGCGCCGGAACCCGAGCCACAGACGGAACAAGCCGAGAATCCCCCGGCAGCAGCAGAAACAACCGCTGAGCCTGCCGTCGCGAAACGCTCGCACGGCAAAGATAAAGATAAATCTGACAAAGCCGAACTGCGCGCGCTGCTGAAGCCTGTTCTGGAAGAACTCATCGCCGACTACGCCACAGAAAATCACGGCATTGAGGTACGTGAGGTGGCCAGCGGTTACCGCATGTACACCAAGCCGGAGCATCATGACGTGGTGCGCGCGTTTTCCAAGAGCCTTAAGCCGCCGATCCGGCTGTCTTTGCAAGCGCTGGAGACGCTGGCGGTGATTGCTTACAAGCAGCCAGTGACCGTCCCGGAGATCAGCGACATTCGCGGCGTGGATGCCAGCGGCGTAATCGGCACGCTGTTTGACCGCAAGCTCATCACGTCTGCCGGACGCAAAGCCGTGGTAGGCCGGCCCATGCTCTACAAGACAACCAAAGATTTCCTGATGCGCTTTGGCCTGCGCGACATCACCGAGCTGCCCAGCCTGGAAGAGTTCGAAAAGCTGGCCGCAGGTGGAATGCAGGAAGAACTCTTTGCCGCGGGTGAAAGCGCACTCCCCGACGCTACCGGCACCCCTGACGACGATGGCGAAGCGGAACAGATGACAGAAGACAGCGCCGAGGTCCCGCAGAACGTAACCGAACCACCTGTCTCTTCTGACCCAGAACACGATAAAGCCGACGAGCAGGCTGCTGATCACGTTGCTTCTGAAAGCACAGGCAACTGAACCATGCCTCTTGAACGCCTGCAAAAAATCATTGCCGCCGCTGGGATCGCATCCCGCCGAAAAGCCGAAGAGCTGATCACGCAAGGCCGCGTCAGCGTCAACGGGCAAACTGTTTCCGAACTTGGCAGCAAGGCCGACCTGGAACAAGACCACATCAAAGTTGACGGCAAACTGCTGCGCGGCGCGGAGCGTCATGTTTATCTTTTGTTGAATAAGCCCAAGGGTTATGTAACCACGGTGTCTGATCCGGAGGGCCGTCCCACAGTGATGGACTTGGTGAAGAATGTGGGCGCGCGCATTTATCCCGTGGGCCGCCTGGATTATTCCAGCGAGGGCCTGCTGCTGCTCACCAACGATGGTGAACTTGCCAGCCATCTTACCCGCGCGGCTTCACACGTTCCCAAGACGTATCTGGTAAAAACCAGCGGCCGGCCAGCGCCGGACGGTCTGGAAAAACTCCGGCGCGGCATCAAGATCGGGCCCAAGCCGGGCCCCCGGCGCGCTGCTCCCATGCACACGGCCCCCGCGCAAGTGCGCTTGATGAAAGATGCCACGAACCCGTGGTATGAAGTCACGCTGATTGAAGGAAAAAACCGGCAGATCCGGCGTATGTTTGAGGAAATCGGCCATCACGTGGAAAAGATCAAGCGCGTGCGCTACGGCCCGCTTACGCTTGACGTCCATCCCGGAGAGTTTCGCGAACTGACCGTAAAAGAAGTGAGCGCTTTGCGCCAAGCCAAGCCTGGCCAAATACTGGCGCCACCAGCACGGGACCATTCCAAGGGCTTCAAGGGCCGCGATGCCAGTTTGCGTGGCGAACCGCGCCGCACAAATGTTCTACCCTCTTCACGGAAAACTTTCAGTGCTACACCGCCTTCGCGGAAAGCTTCTAGTGCTCCGCTTTCTGCGCGAAAATCTTTCCGTGCCGCACCTGTTTCACGCACAGCTTCCAGTACTCCCCCCTCTGCGCGGAAACCTTTCAACGTTGGCGAGCACCGCGACAAAGCACCCCGTCAACGTCCCGGCGCTAAAGGCATGGAATCGCACAGTCCCTCGCACAAGCGTTGGGTCAAACGAGACACCAGGCGCGCAATACCCAAACGAGATAGCTAATCGGCTTGCGTTCATGATACAAAATCCTGTAACGCTGTTCCGTCGATGAAAAAAACCATTTTCAACTTGATTCCTGAGCACATCAAAGTGCTCCCTGGATATGCAGCCGGCAAGTCCGCGCGGCAGGCGCAACGGGAATCCGGGGTCGCCATGATCAAGATGGCCTCCAATGAGAACCCGTTTGGGCCGTCACCGCTGGCAATTGAAGCCATACGGGCTGCTGCCTGTGAAGTACATCTATATCCGGACAATGATGCCACCAATTTGCGCCTGGCCCTGGCTTCCCGGCACCAACTGGAGCCCGAACAAGTATTCATTGCCGACGGCTCTCTTGGCATCCTTGATATTCTTGCGCGGACATTGCTTGTGCCGGGCACCAACTGCGTCAGCAGTGAACGGTCTTTTATCAGTTACCCGCTGGTCACGCGGACCATCGGCGCTGACTTCATTCAAGCACCCATGCGGCAAGACACGTACGACCTGGACGCCATTGCGTCGGCCATCAACGACCAGACGCGCGTGGTGATACTGGCCAATCCCAACAACCCCACCGGCACCATGTTTGACGCCGACGCGACCGATGCTTTTTTCCGCCGCGTGCCCGACCACGTGTTGGTGGTGCTGGATGAGGCTTACTCCGACTTTGCTGAATACTTTGCCTCGCGGCGCGGCATAACGTATTCACGGTCGCTGGAGTATGTGCGCGCCCGGCGGCCCAACGTGCTTGTGCTGCGGACATTTTCCAAAGCGCACGGACTGGCCGGCGTACGGCTGGGATACGGATGCGGACATCCGGAACTGCTTCAGTGCTTTGCCCGCGTGCGCAATGCGTTCTCGATCTCCGGTGTCGCTGAGGCCGCGGGACTGGCGGCCATCCAGGATGAAACCCACATCCGCAAGACGGTGGAAAATAACGCCGCAGGAGCGGCCTGGCTGTTGGAGCGATTTACCGAACTGGAAATCCACGCGATTCCTACCAGCGCCAACTTCATTTATTTCACTGTGGAGGAGGACGCCAATTTCTTCGCCAAGCGCATGCAGGCGGAAGGAGTGATTGTCCGCTCTCTTGTTCCCTGGGGCATTCCTAACGCGATCCGGGTGAGCATCGGCACGCCGGAACAGAATGAAGTGTTTGCTCGTGCGTTGAAGAGGGTAGCGCGACAGACAGTTTCGCCGTAATCGGCCCTTTGTCCTGAGATCATTTCTCTACTTTCAGCTAACTGGTTTTTGCAACTTATCGAAAAAACCAGCGCAAGTTCTAAGAATCTTCACGATCTAGGAATTGCTAGGAGAACATCATGAAGCTGAACCTTTTTGACCGTATCACTTTGGGGGTTGCCGTCATCTTCTTGGGAATCATCGCTCTACGGCCACTGTTAACCCCAAGTATTGCGCACGCCCAGAGCACAAACCGGCAGTTCTACGTAGAACCTGGGATCAAGACATTGTTGTCACCTGACAGAACAAAGCAAACACAAGGTAAAGTGATCGTTGACCTCACGACTGGGGATATTTGGGGATTTCCAACATCACAAAACGCGCCGTATCCCATCGACGCCGCGAAACCGCAGCCTGCAACGTCGGTTCCCATATATCTGGGAAAGTTTGATCTTGCGGGGATGCGGCGAGACTAGCCAAGCCCCGCATGGCCGATCTGCCGGCCTTGAGATAGCATTGATCCGACATGGTTTTCTCCACCACCTGGACCGCTGCAAAAACTCTGGGCCGGAGCAATGTGCTTGCCTCGGCGGGCATGGTTCTGGTGGTGGTCTTCGTCATCTTTGCCATGTTTGCTCCCTGGATCGCGCCGCAAGATCCTGGCAATATTGATTTGCCTTCCCGGCTCCAGCCGCCCAACGCAGCGCACTGGTTCGGCACGGATGAGCTTGGCCGCGACATTTTTTCCCGCGTGATCTATGGCGCACGCATCTCCATGCTTGTGGGCGGGGGCGTGGTTGCTGGATCGCTGTTATTGGGAATGATTTTGGGCTCCATCGCCGGGTATTACGGCGGCTACGCCGACAAATTTTTCAGCGTCATCCTGATGAATGCCTTTCTGTCTTTTCCAGGAATCCTGCTGGCCATTGCTTTTGTGGCGTTTCTGGGGCCAGGTATTTTCAACTTGATTCTGGCGTTGTGCATCGGAGGCTGGGTTGGCTACGCGCGTCTGGTGCGGGCCCAGGTGCTGGCGGTGAAGGAAAAAGAATTTGTGGAAGCTGCGCGTGCTCTGGGCGCCAGTGATTGGCGCATCGTCACCCGTCACATCCTGCCTAACATCATCCAGCCAGTGATTGTGCAGGCAGCCATCGGCATGGCCGGAGCGGTGTTGGCGGAAGCGACGATGAGTTTTCTTGGGTTGGGCGTCCCGCCACCCACGGCAAGCTGGGGCTCCATGCTCAACGACGGCCGCGCCCACCTCTTCGACGCGCCACATCTGGTACTCTTCCCCGCCTTGGCGGTCATGCTGGCCGTGCTCTCATTCAACTTCATTGGTGACGCGCTGCGTGACTACATGGACCCACGCTCGCGTATTGAGGCGGGGTTGTAAAGTGATCGTCGGCGTAATCTCGGACACTCATGGGTTGTTGCGGCCGGAAGCGCTTGAGCTTTTGCGCGGCTCGGAGCACATCATTCACGCGGGCGATATCGGGTCACCGGAGATTGTCCCTGCCCTGGAACAGATCGCACCCGTGACCGCGATTCGCGGCAACGTGGATACACAGGCGTGGACTCGGCGTTTTGCCGAAGTCGAAATCGTGGAACTGGCCGGGCTTCACATCTACATCATCCATGACCTGAACGCGCTCGACCTTGATCCCAAAGCTGCCGGGTTCGCGGCGGTCATCAGCGGCCATTCGCATCAGCCAAAGCAGGAGATGAAAGACGGAGTGTTGTATTTCAATCCTGGAAGCGCCGGACCGAGAAGGTTCACGCTGCCTATCACGCTGGGGAGGCTGGAGATAGTGGATGGGAGGATAAGTGCGGCGATCTTGAATCTCTAAATCCACCACGGAGGCACGGAGAAGACAATGGATCGGGTAATCTGGTGATCGGTAGATCGGGTGATCGGAAATCAAAGAAAGTTGTTCCGTGTTAATCATTAATCAGAGATGAGCCTTGAATCAGAGCTGGGCCTTGCTGGGCCGATTTTCTTCGCGTCCTTTGCGCCCTCTGCGGTGAATAGTAGTTGTCTCTGTGCCTCCGTTGTGGATTCACTGCCTGATTCTTGGGTTCGCCAGCGAATAGAAGAAATCCGTCATAAAGTTCACCATCACATAAGTAAGGCCGATCATCAGGATGCAGCCCTGCACCAGGTAGTAATCGCGGCTGCCGATGGCCTGGATGGTCAGGCGTCCGATTCCCGGCCAGGAAAAAATTGTTTCGGTCACAATCGCGCCTGCCAGTAGAGCGCCGAACTGAAGCCCCACCACCGTGAGCACCGGGACCATGGCATTGCGCAGCGCATGCTTATACACGACCACGCGCTCGGGCAGGCCTTTAGCGCGGGCAGTGCGGATGTAATCCTGGCCTAGCTCTTCCAGCATGGCCGTGCGCACCATACGCGTCAGGATGGCCGCCAGTGAGCCGCCCATAGTAATGGCCGGGAGAACCAGATGGGCTGGTGATCCTGAACCTGAAACAGGCAACAACCCCAGGTAGATTGCGAAAAACAAGATCAGGATCGGCCCCAGCGCGAAGTTGGGAAAAGACAGTCCCCACAAGCTGACAAAGCTAAGCAGACGGTCGTCCCAGCGGTTCCGGCGGCGGGCGGAGCGCACGCCAGCGGGCACGGAGACGATCAGGGCCACAATCATGGCGGCAATCGTCAATAGCAAAGTGGCAGGATAACGCTGGAGAATGATCCGGCTGACTGGCTGATCAAAGCGAAAAGAGCGTCCAAGGTCGCCGTGCAGCACGCCTTTCCAATAATTCACGTATTGCTGGCCCAGGGGAACATCCAGTCCGTAAGCGTGGCGCGCGGCTTGGATGTCAGAGCTGGCCGCGTTCTCCCCCAGCATCTGCTGTATGGGATCGCCGGGAACCAGGTGGATAAGCAAAAAGACGACCGACACGACGAGCCACAACACCGGGACCATGTAGAGCAGACGAGTTGAGATGTAACGGAGCATCAGGTTTTTCTCTTGTCCCGAGCACAGCGAGGGAACCCTATAGCAACCTCACGGCCTGCGAGTTTATACGGCCAGTTCATCTGGTTCCTGTATTCCTTTTATCAGTAATAGGGATTC